>OOIF01001366.1_pt1 | contig 20786 bp, 10 predicted proteins | sample 1691961 | NCBI WGS metagenome assembly OOIF01 (sample SAMN06348146, study PRJEB24527) | human gut metagenome | biome: human gut; feature: ankylosing spondylitis patient; material: feces | host: Homo sapiens | place: China | collected 2015-10 | reverse complement strand
CGGGCCGTTTTTTCTGGCGCAACCTGCCGTTCCTGCTGCTTTCCGTACCCTACCTGAACATCCTGGCGTGGAGCGGCGTCGGCATGACCCACGACTGGGGCGTGCTCGTCGGGCTTATCCCGCTGCTCCGGGCCTTCCTGGCCATGGTGATCATCGTGCGGTGGCTGGTCTCCGAAAACAGGATGCGGAGGCTCTTTTTCGCCTATATCTTCACCGTCGTCGTCTTTACCTATATCTCCGGGCTGGTGTTCTACGACTACGAGGCGCTCGTCAATCCCAAGCTCCACGGCTTCGGCAATGCGCTCTGGTGGGCGTGGATGAACGTCACGACCGTCGGTGCGGAGATTTTCCCCGTCACGGCCGTCGGCAAGGTCTTCTGCGTGCTGCTTCCGTCGTTGGGCATGATGTTCTTTCCGATCTTCACGACCTATGTCCTGCAGGAGTACACCCATAAGAAGGGGGAGTAGCCTTCTGTAAACCTCCCGGCCGTTGTTACGGCCGGGAGGTTAAAATTGCCGGAACAGCGTTATTTTACGCTTTTCGGCACACGCGGCTCCGTCAGGACCGGGCGGCGATCCCGTTCAACCCGATCAGCTGCACACGCTGTTCCAGGTCGCCGATGTCGGGCCGCGAGTGCCGCTGGGTGAACGAGCGGTAGTTGTAGACGGTGCGGATCGAACAGTGCAGCAGCGCGGCGATGGTCGCCGTGTCGGTGATGCCCAGGCGGATCAGCGCGTAGATGCGCAGCACGGTGGTCAGCTCGCCGTCGTGACGCCCCTCGGTGCGGGCCTCGTCGGCAAGCAGGCCGTTCATCTCGTCGATGAACGAGGGAAAAAGCCCGAGGAAGGTCTTGTCGAAAAGCGCATAGAACTCCTTCAGCTCGTCGTTGCGGACGTTGCTGCGGGCGCATTCGCGGCGAAGTTCGGCGATCCGGTCGTCGCGCAGCATCTTGTTGACATACTGATACGTACCCGAGAGTTTGTTGATATATTCCGAAATCGTCTGGAGAAAGCCCCCGATATAGACCTCCTTGATCCGGTTGGCATCGGCGATCCGGAGGTTCTGCGCGCTCAGGCGGTCGTTCGTCTCGCGCAGGATCCGGGCCAGGCCGTTGAGTTTGTCGTTCGACTCGCGGAGGGTTTGCTGCACGGCGCAGAGCTTCCGGTTGCGGGACAGCACGTAAAGCCCCGCGGCGACGGCCGAGACGAAAAAGAGCAGGATGACGACAATCAGCACGATGTACATCGTGTGCAGGCGGGCGTTGCGCTCGCTGTAAGCCGCCTCGATCTGCGGCAGGATGGCCATGTCGCGCCACGAGCGGCTCGGGGAGTTGAAGAAACGCGTGTCGCGGATCGCCACGCGGATATAATCCATCGCCCGATCGACGTCGCCCCGGTTGAAAAGCTCCTCGGAGACGGCGCACAGCGACCCGTGGTCACGCACGGCGGACTGGATGTCGGCCATGGCCGAACGTATGAACCAGGCGAGTTCCTCGTCGGGACGCCCCGCCTTCCCCTCGAGCTGCGCCTTGTGGTTGGCGGCCTTGGCGTAGGAGTGGGAATCGGAAGGGACCGAGACCAGCAGGCTGTCGCAGAGGGTCGAAGCCTCGGACCAGTCCTTGCGGACGATGGCATCCATATACCCGTAGTACAGGCTCGTGAAGGTGTCCTCGCTGATTTCCGCCGCGCTGACCGCATAATAGTGCTCGCGCCGGCGGAAAAGGTCGCGGCGTTCGCCCGGCTCGGTCAGGGCGTAGAGTTCGCGGTTCATGCGATGCCGGGCGACATAATAGGATTGCAGCGCCCGGCGGCTGACGTGCACCGTGTCGCGGATGCCGCTCAAGATCTCCTCGGCCTCGTAGAAACGTCCGCCCAGGCTGTAACAGAGCGCAATCCCGGAGCGGGCACGCATGATCAGGTCGTTGTCGCCGGTCTCCTCGGCCAGCGCAAGAGTTCGCCGGAGGTAGAGAAGCGCGAAGTCGCTCTGATAGGAGTTGTAATTTTCGGCGAGCCGCTCGGTCAGGTCGAAACGCTCGCGCAGTGAAAGCCCGTCGCGGGTCAGAGCGCGCTTGAGCGAATCAATGCGGGATTCGCGCCGCGCCGTGTACTCGCCGCTGCGGGCGATCACCCGGTCGAGACTGCGGAACAGCTCCTGCAGGTCGGTCTTTTCACCCAGGGAAGCCGGAGCCGCGGACAGCGCGGAGAACAACGCTGCGGCAAGAAGGAGGATTTTCATTTCAGGTTTCGGTTTAATGCAAACATAGCGTTTTAATAACACAAAAGCAAATCAGAAGAAAGGGCCTGCGTATTACAAATGTATTAAAAAGTAAAATATCAAAGTTTCAGCATTTACATAACGCACGGGGGTGTAAAAATCGAACATGCTGATAATAAACAAGTTAAGATTTACATTCATTTACATTTTCGGGCAAGGCCCTTTCCGCATATTTATTAAGGGCTATCTTTGTAATGAAAATATTTTCAATATTCACCCGAAATTTAGCTAAAATTTTCCAAACTTTTTCAGACCAATTAACCTAAATGCTATGAGAACAACTCTATCTCTGAAAATCCCGAAGAGGAGCGTCACCCCGCTGATCGCGGTACTGCTGCTGACCGGCACGGTATCTCTGGGCACAGCCTGCGACGACGACAAGGACTACTCCCGCAGGGAACACATCGAGTGGTCGAACTCGCCCGAGTTCGAAGAAGCGCTGACGGGAACCCTGCACATCCCGGTCAGAGCGTCGAAAGAGCAGGACGCCACTCCGTTCAAAAGGTCCATCTATATCAAAAGCAATGTGGCTTATCAGGTCGGATTCGAAGGCGAAAAGGAAGAGTCCGGAGAACTGCCGGCCGAGGAGTGGCTCAACGTCGACGAAATCAAACGCGGCGTCAGGCCCGGAATCGACGAACTGGTCCTGCTGATCACCCCGCACACGGAGTCCTACGTAGAACGGAAAGGGTGCATCTCGCTGCACACCGACGTCGAATTCCTCAATGAATTCATCGCCGTGGTGCAGGGATTCCCGAAATACACCAAAGATTACGAGGGCAACTTCGACTGGCTGAAGTACGGTTCGGCGGAACCCCTGGAGACCCGGGGCGAAACGCCGATCGACAGCTGGACCGCCGACCAGAAGAAAATGGGGCTGGAATCGACGCCCGCACAAGAGGGAGGCACGGCCTACTGCTACGGCAAAAACGGCTACGTCAAGCTCGGCGACGACGCCGGACACGGAGCCAACCTGCTGACCCCGTACGATCCGGGCATCCGGAACGACACGACCGCCATGGTCCGTTTCAACGCCATCGCCTATGCGGCGGCCGACGGCACGAAAGACAACGACGAACTGACCGTGCGGATCACGGGAGGCGGGCAGTTCGCCGACGGAACCACCGAGAAAACCGTCCGTGTGGGACACCTCGATCCCACGGCCGCGGAGCTTCCGACGGCCATGTGGAAAAACTCCCAGCAGGAGTTCATCATCTTCTCCCACCCCAAAAATCCCTTTACGAGCAACACGCGCATGGAACTGATGGCCGGCAAATACGAGATGGAGAGCGGCAACACACGCATCTTCATCGACAACCTCTACGTGCTGCGCCTGAAATGGTACGATTTCGAAGACCTGTTCGGCAAACTCCCCTGGGAACAGAATGCCCCGCGACACTAAAAACCCAAACTACGACATACGATGAAAAAATTCTACACCAAGCGCTTCAGCCTGATCTGCGCCTTCGCCGCCTCGGCCCTATTGCTCGGGGGGGGTGCAGCGAGGATGAAACGGAGCCGGCTATCGGCTCGAAAGGCGTCAGCAGCGAAGTCTTCGTCTCCAGCGACGCAGGCTCCCGCACCATCAAGGTAGAGACCTCCGGACCGTGGCAGGCGCGGCTCACGCCCGAGACCAGACTCTGGGTCTCGGTCGACGGCGCCGACAGCGGCGAAACGGGCGGCTCGCTCAACCTCAATTACCGGACCAACAACTCGCTTCCCCGCAAGGGAACCATCCTCGTCTCATCGGCCCGCCAGCAGGTCGTCGACACGATTTACCTGATGCAGTACGGCACGACGCCGCTCCTGGAGTTCAAGTACATCGGAAAACAATATTCGTCCGTTAGCACGATCGACTCCGTTGCGATCGACACCAACATTCCGTTGTCCAAGAAAATCTACTGGACGGTCGTTTACGACGAGAATTCCGCTGCCGAACCGTGGGCCGACAGCGTCAGCTACGCCCAGGATTTCAAGTATTTCCGGTTCCGGATCGCCGACAACAAGAAATTCGAGCCCCGCGCGGCACGGTTTCGTCTGCGATTCCGGGATGACTGGGGCGAAGATCACACAACCTATTTCACAGCCTATCAGGGTATCCCGGGCGGTACGGCGGAGACCCGCGAGATGACCTTCGAGGAGCTGCGCGGGCTGATCGCGGAGGCGGAAGGCGAGATCACCCTCGATCAGGACATCGCCGTAAGCGGCACGGTCATCAGCGACTGGGCCTCGCCCAACATGGCCGGAAGCCCCATGCCCAAGGCCGCGGAGAAACCCGACCTGGGCATCAACGACTGCACGGCCTACATGCAGAACGCCGACGCCTCGCTGGGTCTCGCCCTCGTCACGACCGACGCCCAGCAGAACAACCTGCAACGATATGACAAACTCAAACTCTGGTGCAAGGGCCTCACGCTGACCAAGCGGAGCAACCCCGAGCGCTACACGCTCAGCGGCGTGACGCAGGACCACATCGTCACCAAAGAGGCCGGGACGGCCGAAGAACTGCCCGCGAAGCGACGCTTCATCGACCAGCTGACCGACGCCGACATCTACACCCAGGTGACGCTCAAACGCTGCCAGATGGCCGTGCGCACCGGACGTTTCATCCCCGTGCACATCAACTACACCAACAGTTTCAACAACTACTACCCCGCGGCCGTACTCGACCGTCACGGCGACATGATCTACCTGATGACCAACCACGGCTGCGACTGGCGTTTCAAGGAGATGCCCGACGGCGAGGGAACGATCACAGGCATCATCGTACACGAGCCTTACACCTTCTTCGAGCGGGGCGGCGACATCGGCCGTTACCAGATCCGCAACGTGACACGCGAGGACATCGCGCTGGACGAGTCGGCCGACAACGTCTTCTCGGCCGTGGCCGTGGAGTGGAGTCCCGACGGCAGCAAGGACCCCCGCGCCTACGCATTCCCGCAGTATCCGCATCCGGCAACCGACAGCGGTCAGGCGCATTGCGTGGCCGCAACGACGGGTTCGGGACTCTCGTTTATGAGCACCTACGCCTGGCTGGCCGTCGGCAGCGCCTACCGGGCCGCCGAAAACGGGCTGACCATCAACAACGCCTCGTGGGGCCACAAACAGCTGTGGGACACGGCGAAGAACACGGGAAACTCCCTGATCTTCGAGTTCTCGACGCAGGGCGTCAGCTCCACGCAATGTTCTTTCGTCTTCACCTGCCGCTACCACTCGGCACAGGGCGGACTGCGCTACTGGACGGCGGAATATTCGCTCGACGGCGACAACTGGAAGAAGCTCACCGATTTCACGGTTCCCGACAACGGCAACTGGGGCAACATGCAGCTTGAGCAGCTTTCGGGCGACAAGAACGTGTGGATGCAGGTTCCCACCGAGATTCTGGGACAGAGCGTGGCATGGATCCGCCTGCGCCCCGTGCAGAACAAGATCGGCACGGCGACGACCTACGACACCGCGACCATCGCATCCAACGGACAGGTAGCCAACGCATTCACCGTCTCCTACGCAGCCCTGCGTTACAACAAATAAACCAGCGAACGACATGAAAACATACGACACGATACAGATGCTGCGCCGGCTGGCTTTCGGGGCGACGCTGCTCACGGCCACGGCCCTGCTGCCCGCCTGCGACGACGATCCCGCCGCACCGGACGAGGAACTGACGACCGATCCGGGAACGAGCGTCCAGCCCGAAACCCTGCGTTTCATCAGTTACAATATTCTCGAGGGCATGAAGCTCGACAAAGCCCAGAACTTCGACAACTTCGTCGACTGGGTGAAGGAGAAGGACCCCGACTTCATGGCCCTCTGCGAGTGCAACGCATTCACCGAGGAGTCGCTCACGGCCCTTGCCGGCCGCTACGGGCACCCCTACGCCATACTCTGCAAGGAGAGCGGATTTCCGGTGGGGCTGACGTCGAAATACCCCATCGAACTGCGCAACCGCCTGCTCGAAGACGTTCCCCTCTGGCACGGAGCCATCCACACCCGCATCAAGGACATCAACGTCGTGGTGCTGCACCTCTATCCCTTCGGAACCTATCCCAACGGGCAGGGCGCAGCCGGGACGGGCAACACCTACCGCGACCGGGAGATCAACTGCATCCTCGACAGCACCATCCGCCGCTATCCGGTGGAACCGCTGTGGCTGATGGCGGGCGACTTCAACTCCTATTCGCCCAAGGATGCCGACGCGATGCCCGCGAACACCTATTTCGAGACGCATTCGATCGTACTCAAGAGCGGCTACTGCGACGCCCTGCGCGACCGCCACAGCCAGTTCTTCCACACCGTTCCCACCCCCTACAACGGCGAATCGACGGCGGATCAACGGCGGATCGACTTCATCTACGCCTCGCAGGCCGTGATGCGTGAAATAACCGACTCGCGCATCATCTACGACGAATTTACCGCCACGCATTCGGACCACTACCCGGTGATGATCGAATTCCGCCACTACCCCTCCGGGAAGCAAGCATCAGGAGTTGCACTTAAATAAAAATTCGCATGAAACAATATATCATATTACTGATCCTGCTGGTTTCGGGAGCGCTGACGGCAGCGCCTGCCTTCGCGCAGAAAAGCGGAACCAAACATACCGTAACGGGCAAGGTTACGGACCAGAGCGGCGAGCCGCTGATCGGCGCGACCGTACTGGTGACGGGCACGACGAACGGCGCCAGCACCAACGCCACGGGCGATTATTCGATCCAGGTTCCCGAAGGCGCTTCGCTGACCTTCCAGTACATCGGCTATGAAGCCAAAACCGAAAAGGTCGGCGCGCGCACGAAGGTCGACGTGAAACTCGAACAGAGCAAGCAGACCATCGACGAAGTGGTCGTGATCGGCTACGGCACGGTGAAGAAAACCGACCTGACGGGTTCGGTGGCCAACGTCAAGATGAGCGACATCAAGGACGTGCCGGTGGTTTCGGTCGACCAGGCCCTCCAGGGCCGCATCGCCGGCGCCGACATCATGGCCACGACCGGAGAGCCGGGCGCCACGACCTCGATCCGTATCCGCGGCACGCGCTCGATCTCGGCATCGAACGAACCGCTGATCATCGTCGACGGCGTCATCGACGGCATTCACGACCTGAACGACATCAACTCCGCGGACATCGAGTCGATCTCGGTGCTGAAGGACGCCTCGTCGACGGCCATCTACGGCGCGCGCGGCTCGAACGGCGTGATCGTGATCACGACCAAGAAGGGCCGCGGCATGGACGGACGCCCCAACATCACCTTCAAGACCGACCTGGGATTTTCGCAGCTCCCGCGTCAGCTCGACATCATGGATGCCACGGAGTTCGCCCGCTACCGCAACGACTACGCCTATTTCTTCTCAAGCGCCGACGGCAACGATAAAATCGAACCCGACTCACCGATGTCGAAATACCCCTTCCCCAACCCCGAGGCCAAAGGCGTCGGCACGAACTGGATCGACACCATCACGCGCACGGCGCTCTATCAGAATTACGACCTTTCGATTTCGGGAGCCTCCGCGAAAAGCTCCTACTACGCCTCGGCCGGATTCAACGAAACGCAGGGAATCATCGACAACAGCGGGTTGAAACGTTACTCGGCGCGCCTGAAGGTCGACCACGAGTTCGCCAAATGGCTCAAGGCCGGACTGAACCTGAGCTACACCTACCGCGATCAGGACGAAAACCTGGCCACCATCGGCGGAACCAACTGGTGGAACGCCGCCGTGTTCCTCAGCCCGTTCCTCTCCCCCACATCCGACATGAACGACCTGTGGTACTCGGGACAGAAATTCAACAACCCGCGCATCATGCTCGACCACTGCCTCAAGAACGCCCGGCGCATTTCGCTCAACAACAGCGCATTCGTCGAGGTGACCCCCGTCAAGGGGCTGAAGCTGCGCAGCCAGTTCACCTACTACTCCTACCAGCGCCACGGACGCTACTACGAGCCGGGATACCTGCCTGCCAAGAAGGAGAACGAAGGCGGTTACGCCAAACGTGATGAATACGACGACACGAGTTTCTCAAGCGAAAATACGGTCTACTACGAATTGCGCCCCAAGAGCGGCCACAATTTCGACGTGCTGGGCGGATACACCGCGCAGATCAAGTACGACAACAACCTGAGCATCACCGGGCGCGGCTACACGCTCGACGAACTCACCTGGAACAACATGGCCGCGGTTCCCGACAAGCAGAACACCTCGATCAGCACCAACCGCACGGACTGGACCAAGATGTCGGTGTTCGGACGTCTGAACTACAACTACAAGGAGCGTTACTACGTTACGTTCACGGCCCGTTACGACGGCGCCTCGAACTTCGCCGCCAACAAGAAATGGGGATTCTTCCCCTCGGCGGCCCTCCGCTGGAACATCGCCAACGAGAAGTTCCTGCAAAAAGCCAAGTGGATCGACGAACTGGCCCTGCGCGCCAGCCTCGGACGCACCGGCAACGACGCCATCTCGGCCTACCGTTCGCTGGCGGCCGTCAGCAACTCGACGAGCGGCTACCTGATGGGAGGCACGCAGCAGCTGGCGGTCTACCCGTCGCGTCTGGCATCACCCGACCTGACGTGGGAAACCTCGGACCAGTATACCCTCGGAGCCGACATCTCGCTGTTCGACGGACGGCTCAACGTCACGGCCGACGCCTATCTGATCAAGACCCGCGACCTGCTGCTGACCGTACAGGTAGCCTCGCAGACGGGTTACACCAACTACTTCGCCAACGCCGGACGCACCACCAACAAGGGGTGGGAACTCACCGTCGAAAGCCGCAACATCGTCCGTCCGAAATTCCAGTGGTCGACGACCCTCACCCTGTCGCGCAACAGGCAGATGGTGGACGACATCGCCTCGGAAGACTTCGTGACAGCCTACTCGTCGCCGTCGTCGTCGGGAACCACCTACATGATGTACGGCTACAAGAAGGGCTACACGCTCAACGCCCTCTGGGGATTCCGCTACGGCGGCGTATGGCACAACCAGGAAGAGGTCGAGCGCAACAAGATCACCAAGGCCTACGCCTCGGCCAGCGGCAACACCTTCAAGCCCGGATACGCCCGCTATCAGGACATCAACCACGACGGAGCGCTGAACAGCGACGACCTGGTCTACCTCGGATCGGCCGACCCGGACCTCTACGGCGGTATCCAGAACACGTTCAACATCCATAACTTCACATTCAGCTTCTTCTTCAACTACTCGATCGGCGGCAAGATCTACAACGTCGCCGAACTCTGGATGGGCAACGGTTCGCCCTATACCAACCAATACAAGTACATGCAGAACTCCTGGCATCCGGTCCGCAACCCGAATTCGAACCTGCCGATGGCCGGCAGCTACGACGCCCTGCCCAGCGACCGGCTGGTGCACGACGCAAGCTACCTGCGGCTGAAGAACATCTCCGCGAGCTACACGTTCGACATGCGCAAGGTCACCAAAAACCGCCTGCGCGACATCCGCGTAAGCGTCAGCGGCGAGAACCTCTACCTGTGGAAGAAATACAACGGATTCGACCCGGACGTTTCGACATCGAGTTCCAACTCGGCCCTGCGGCGCGTCGACATCGGCGCTTACCCCAAGCCCCGGACCATTATTTTCAGCCTCCAGATCAGATACTAACAGCCAAGACCATGAAATCATACAGTTTCCTGAAAAAATACCTGCTGGCAGCCACGGCAACCGCCGCCCTGCTGTTCAGCGCGTGCGACCTGGACGAACACCCCACGTCGTTCGTAGGCCCCAAGGAGTACTACAAGACCCGGGCGCAATGCCTGGCGGGCCTGAACGCCTGCTACATACCGATCAACAGCATCTACGACTACTGTTTCCTGATTATGACCGAAGGCGTCACCGACCTGATGTACATCGCTTCGGGGACCAAGGACGCCCAGCTCGACATATCCCCCGCGAAGCCGCTCAACGGCCAGAAGATATGGACCCAGTGCTACAAGGGCGTCATGTACTGCAACTCGACCATCGCCGCCATCGAACGTTCGCCCCTGAACGACATCAAGGAGTCTTCGGAAGCCGACAAGCTGCCGCTGCTGGCCGAAGGCGTGGTCATCCGCTCGTTCTACTACTGGCTGCTGACCTGCATCTTCGGCGACGTGCCCTTCTACACCAAGGAGGTCGCCGACCAACAGGTGATGCAGGAGATCGCCCACATGGGCCGCATGTCGGCGAAGGAGACCCGCGACTACCTGATCGACGAATTGCAGCGTTACGTGCCCTCGATGGACCAGGTGCGTTCGTCGGAGGTCGCAGACAACCGCATGGGCGCCGCGATGGGCTGGATGATGATTGCCAAGCTCGCGCAGTGGAACCACCGCTGGGACGACGCCCTCAAGGCGCTCGGCGAACTGGAGAAAATCTACGGCGACCTGCAACAGTATCCGCTCGAAGACATCATGTTCCGCAACAAGAACACCCCGGAGTCGATCTTCGAGGTGCAGCGCACCTACACGCCCGGCGGACTGTCCGTCACGACCAACGTGGCAGCCATCACCACTCCGTACCACAACGGCAAGGGCATCTACGACGGCGTGGAGATTCCCGAAATGGGCACGGGCATGACCACCTGGACCTCCATGCGCCCCAACAGCTATTTCTGCGACGGTCTCCAGACCAAAAAAAGCAACGACAAGCGCAAAACGCTGAACATGGCGTGGGAATACGACGGCAAGCCCTTCTCGGGCGTGGGAACCCGTCCGTGGCTCGGCCCGAAATTCTGGTGTCCGGGGATGCAGAACACCGCCGACTTCTCCAACCAGAAGGTATTCCGCTATGCCGACGCCATCCTGATGATGGCGGAGTGCTACGCCGAGCCGGAGGGCTCCGACGAGGCCGTCCGCTACCTGAACATGGTCCGGGAACGCGCCGGAACCACCGCCTACGTCTTCAAGAACAAAGATGCGCTTCTGGAGGAGATCCAGAAGGAGCGCGGACGCGAACTGCTGGGTGAATTCCAGCGCAAGTTCGACCTGGTACGCTGGGGAATCTGGTATCGGATGACCTACGAATACACCAACTACCCGACGCTCAAGGACAACATGCTCCCCTGCCACGAATACTACCCGATCCCCGACAAGGAGGTCGTCTATTCGGGCGGCGCGCTCGACAACAAGGCCTATAACGAATACGGCATGTAAGGCCGACGGAACGAACAAAAAAACACAACGATGAAAAATAACCTTACAGACAGCATCTACAAAGCGTGGCGCACGGGCATCCTGCCCCTCGTCACGGCGCTGCTCCTGCTGACCGGATGCGAAATGGATTCGGACATGGACCTGCCGCTGAATGTGGATTCCAACAAATACACGCTGACTTCGGACGCCGGCTCCACCCAGGTGCGGATCTATTCCACCGGCGAATGGTCGGTCCGTCTGTCGGAAGACGTGGAATGGGCCTCCATCAACCGCCTGAACGGCTCGGGAAACACCCCCGTACTGTTCAAATACGGCGCCAACTACGGCGTGCCGCGCGCCGTGGACATCATCTTCACCCGCGGCGGACTCGAACAGGCGGTACGCATGACGCAGGAGGGCGAAGACCCCATCCTGTCGTTGGAGGAGAGCCGCATCGAGATTTTCAGCAACCCCTGGGACCTCCGCATCGGGCTTGACAACAACCTCCGGGAGGATTACAAACAGATCCGGGACACCATCGTCTATTCGGTGATTCCCGACGAGGACGACGACGAAACGCCCGAGCCGGACGAGGAGTGGATCGAAAACCTGGCCGTCGGAACCGACGCCGTCACGTTCAGCACCCTGAAGAACAACTCGCCGCGCAAACGGCAGGCCGCGATCACGCTGACCTATATCGACGCCAAGGAGAAGAAACACGCCGTCACGCTGACCGTCACGCAGGCGACCGAAGAGGCCTGCATGACCTTTACGCCCGACCGCGCCAAGACCACGCGCAAGGCCACGACCATCAAGGCCGAGCTGAAGCACAACCTGGGCAGCCTGCTCGGCAAGGTGGTCTGCACGCCGACCTACGAAGGCGCGTCGGCCGACTGGATCGAGAACATCACGCTCGAAGACAAAGTGCTGTCGTTCGACGTGAAGGAGAACGACTCGGAAGGCCCGCGCAGCGCGTCGATCGCCTTCTCGCTGCCGGGAACGGCCGGAGAGCTTACGCCCGCGGCGCCGTTCGTCGTCGAACAGACCTACGAAGCCGACTACCGCACGCTGATCAAGGGCGAGAGCGGACAGGTCGTGATCAACAATCCCGAAGCCAGCTTCGAGGGCATCGTGATCAGCGACAAGGACAATGCCAACGTGGAGACGACGCCCAACACGGCACGCAACGCCACCGACTACACGGTGAACGCCAAGACGGCCTACGTGCAGATGCTCGACGGCAGCTACGGATACCGCCTGCAATTCGACGCGACGGACGACAACACGCTGAAACGCTACTCGCAGGTGAAAATCTCGCTCAACGGCGTGACCCTCACCAAGGAGGCCGATCCCGAACGCTACACGCTCAGCGGACTGACGGCGGCCAACATCGTCAGCCAGACGCCCGGAACGGCCAGCGACCTCATCCGCAAGGAGAAGTCGATCGGCCAGCTCACCGACGAGGACATTTACACCTACGTCTCGCTCCGGGAGGTGGAGTTCGCCCTGCCCGACGGCAGCTACACCAACGTCAACGAAGGCTATTTCGGAACGGCCAACCACACCAGCTGCGTACCCCGAACGCTCTGTGACAAGGACGGCGGCGCGATCTCGATGCTGGTCAACAACAAGACTCCCTGGCGGCGCGACGGCAGCGGCATGCCCAAAGGCAAGGGCACGTTGAGCGGCGTCATCGTCCACGACCTCCAGCCCCGCTACGGCTACACCAACGAGGGGTACATCGGCCGTTACTCGGTCCGCGTGCTCGAAAAGGAGGAGATCGACCTCGCCGCTTCGGAATCGAGCTCCAACCGCCAGACGCTCGTGGAGTGGAACTGGAACAACGCCGAGGTCAGGACCAACGCCGACGGAACGATCGCCCCGGATAGGGGCAACGGCTCGCTCTGGTGCACCGACCCCGCAGCCAAATACCTCCTGGACAACGAGTACAACGGACTCACGACCAGCGCCGGGCTGAACAGCAAGAACGCCCTGAAATTCGAGAACACCTACTGGTGGGACTTCGCCGAAAACACGGGCTACGCCGTGGCGCTGAAGTTCTCGACCGAGGGCGCCGGCGCGAACCTCTCGCTCAACTTCACCAACTCGCAGGGCAACGCCGGCGGCACGAGCATCTACGGCCCCGTCTACTGGCAGGTGGAGTACTCGACCGACGGGGTGAACTTCACCGTGCTGCCCGAATCGGGCTTCTGCTGCCGGCCGTTCGTCTATTGGCTGGGAGCAGGCGGCAAAGACCTCTCCTACTGCGCCGTCCCGGGCTACGCCGACCGCGTGTTCATCCTGCCGGACGCCCTGCGCAACCGCCCGGAGGTCACGCTGCTGATCAAGGCCCGGAGCACGCAGTGCATCGCCTCGAACACCGCCACGGTGGACCAGGGAGACACGGGCACGATCACATCCGACATGGCGGCCAACAAGCGTTCGCCGATGCGTTTCGGAACCATAGCCGTAAAGAGTAACAAATAAACCGCTCAGGCGGGGAGGGCGCGTCCCTCCCCCGCCGATGCGCGAAACCAAATTCAGACCACGATGAAACAGATAAAATCATTGTACCGAAGGCTGCTGCTCCCGCTGCTGGGCGGGCTGGCGCTCACGGCCTGCGAAAAAGACAACGGCGAAGAGACCCGCGTCTCCGAGTTCGGCCCCTACAAGAAAGAGATCATAGCCCCCTGGAAAGGCGGCACGGGGAGCATTCCGGTCCTCGCCAACCAACCCTACGACATCGAACTGATCAATCCCGACAACGGATGGCTCACGCTCGACACCGAGGGCCGCGGAACGCATTTCACGGGCGACGACTATTTCAAATTCCAGGCCACGACCAACGACGGCTTCCCCCGCATGGAGGGCATCCGCCTCTGGACCCACAACCGCGCGGATACCATATACATCAAACAGGAGGGCTTCATCACCCCGAAACTGGACTTCTCGACCCGCAGCATCATGGTGCTCGGCGACGGCGGACAGGCGACGGCGCAGCTCTCCACCAACCTCGAACTGGAGGACCTCCGGCAGTCGATCGTCTACACGAGCGCCGACGAGGGCGGATGGATTTCGGACCTCGACATCAGCAACGGGTTCCTGATTCTCCAGACCGACCCCAACGCCGACCCCGAAGCCCTGCGCAACGCCCGCATCACCCTCAGCTACCGCGACGGGTGGAACCGGACCATCTCCTCGACGGTCTACCTCACGCAGGCCAACGCCAAGAACGAGTTCGGGCACGAAATCTCGTTCAGCGAGGTGCGCGACCTGATGGGCATCGTCAACAAGGACGTCTACATCGAGGGACGCATCATCAGCGACATCGGCAACGGCAACAACGGCGAGAACATGATGACGGGACAGACCTCGATCGACTACACCGAGACCTACCGCACGGCCTACATCCAGAGCCTCGACGGTTCGCAGGGCTTCATGATCAAGACCGTGACCGAAGACGACAACATCTTCGAACGTTACAGCAAGGTCCGCATCCTGCTCAAGGGCGTCACGGTCGAAGCGGAGTCGAACCCCGAACGCTACATTCTCAAGAAAGTCACCTCGGCGATGGTCATGTCCTCGGTGTCAGGCTCGGCGGCCGACATTCCGCAGAAGGTGAAGCGCTACAACGAGCTGACCGACATGGACGTATACACCTGGGTAACGCTGGCCGACTGCGAGCTTCCCGTACGCAAAGGCAGCCTGACGCCGATCAACGAAGGCTATGCACGCAGCACCAATGCCAACCGCGAAACGAAATACCCGATGCTGGTGCGCGACAAGAACGGCGACAGTTTCTACATGCTGACCAACACCACCTGCAAATACCGCCGCGACGGCAGCATGCTGCCCTACGGTTCGGGGAACATCTCGGGCGTACTGGTTCACGAGACCCACGACCGCTTCGTCTGGATGGGATCGAAGGACATGGGCGACATCGGCCGCTACCAGATCCGCCACCTCACCCGCGAGGACATCGCGCTGGAGAAGGATTTCGAGAACAGCTTCTCGGCCCTCCTGACCGAATACCGCTACGGCAAGCTCGAAAGCCACATCTTCCGCCCCACGACCGGCGACAACGGCTACCTGACCTTCACCCATCCCGACGAGAAATCGGGCGACGCAGGCTGGGGCGTGAGCGACCCGAGCTACCTCGGCCCCATCGGCAACGAATCCAACCCCGACAAAGAGAAACCCTGGGGCGGCACCAATAAAGGCAACATCAACGGAAACGGCGTCGTCGAAAACGGCAAACAAATGTGTTCTGACCCCGGAACCAACCACGACGGCAAGGGAAACCTGACGAGCGCGGAATTCTCGGCCTGGACCAACAAGTGCCAGTGGTGGAACACCGAAACCGACCGCAGCGAAGCGTGGCTGCTCCACTTCTCGACGCAGGGCATCTCGACCGATGTGCTCTCGATGCAGGTAGCCATGCAGAACCGCAGCATCGGAGGCCCCCGCTACATCAGGGTCGACTGGTCGGAACACGGCGACAACAACCGCGACGACTGGAACCCGATCACCGAATTCCAGGTCCCCGACATCGTGAACTGGAACTACACCCTCTACTGGCAGTGCGCCGGCTACAAGTACATCAACGTACCTCTGCCACTCGAACTGCTCGGCAAGGACGACGTATGCATCCGCTTCTCGGCCGCGAACAAGAAAGCCGGCGGCAAGGAAGACGGCGAGTTCGACGACCAGATCATCACCACCGGAGAGATCGCCTTCTCCTACATCGGCGTACGTTACAACAAATAACCCTATCCGGAAGCACCCCGCCTGCAAACGTTTTGCAGGCGGGGCTTCCCTAACCGCTCAACCAGAATCCAAACCGTGAAACACCTTCTATTCCTGATTTTCGCCGTCCAGGCCTGTCTGCCGGGATTCGCAGCCTGCGACGGACGCGTCCGCATCGTACCCCGCCCCGCCGAGGTCGAAGAACTGCCGGGATCGTTCCGGCTGACGCCCCGAACGCCCGTCGTCATCACGGACGAACGGCTGCGCACGCCCGCGGAGATTTTCGCCCGCGCCGTCGGCAAGCTCACCGGAACCGAACCCGCCGTCACCGCCGTACCTGAAAAACACGCCGTGACGCTGCAACTGCAACCGGGCTACGAAGCCGAAGAGTACCTTCTGGAAGTCGGCAGACAGCGCATAACGGTCACAGCATCGACGCCCCAGGCGGTGCTGCACGGGCTTCGAAGCCTCCAGCAGCTGGTCGCCGGAGGAGAGATTCCCGCCTGCGTCGTCCGCGACAAGCCCACGTTCGCCTACCGCGGGGCGATGCTCGACGTCTGCCGCCATTTCTTCCCGGTCGAGGACGTGAAGACCTACATCGACATCCTCTCGTTGCACAAGATCAACAAATTCCACTGGCATCTGACCGACGATCAGGGCTGGCGGATCGAGATCAAAAAATATCCGCTGCTCACCCAGATCGGATCCCGGCGTGCGGAAACGCTCGTCGGACGCTACGACAAGAACAAAGAGGGCGTTTACGACGGCAAACCCTACGGCGGGTTCTACACGCAGGAGGAGATCCGCGAGATCGTCAGCTACGCCGCAGAGCGGCATATCGAGGTGATTCCCGAAATCGAGATGCCCGGACACGGGCTGGCGGCGCTGACCGCCTATCCGTGGCTCGGCTGCACGGGAGGTCCCTATGCCGTATGGACCCATTGGGGCATCAGCGACGACGTTTACTGCGCGGGCAAGGAGACGACCTTCGAATTCATCGAGGACGTGCTCACGGAGGTGCTCGCGCTGTTCCCCTCGAAGCTCATCCACATCGGCGGCGACGAGTGTCCCAAAGGACGCTGGAAGGCGTGCCCCCTCTGCCAGCAGCGCATCCGTGAGGAGGGGCTCAAGGACGAATACCAGTTGCAGAGCTACTTCATCCACCGCATCGAACGCTGGATGCACGCCCACGGCCGGGAGATCATCGGTTGGGACGAAATCCTCCAGGGCGGCATTTCGAAAACCGCGAACATCATGTCGTGGAACGGAAGCGACCCCGGAATCAAGGCCGCACAGCGGGGAAACCCGGTGATTATGACGCCGAAATGGTACTGCTACTTCGATTACAGCCAGACCTCCGACCCGGAGCGTTACGAACCGCTGGGCAACACCCGCTACGTCTCGGTGCGGCAGGCTTACCGCCTCGACCCCTGCGACCGGCTCACGCTGCCCGACCAGAAACGGATCAGGGGCGTGCAGTGCAACCTCTGGACGGAGTACATCGCGGACATCCGCCACGCACTGCACATGGTCCTGCCGCGCATGGCGGCTCTCGCCGAGACGGGCTGGGCCAACGACCGCAAGGATTACAACGATTTCGTGCGCCGGATTCCGGCACTGGTCGCCGTCTACAAGGCCGAAGGCTACAACTACGCCCCCTATCTGTTCGAGGGCATCGAATGACGCGCCGGCAGCGCTTCCGAAGCCGAACACCCCGCAGGTCCTGTGACCTGCGGGGTGTTTTTCCATGCGCCGCCCGCCCAAAGCCCCGGCCACGCCCCGGACGCAGCCATGGGAACGTCGGCACGTGAAAGCGGCTATTTCTCCGACACGTAAAACCACCGGCCCGTATCGAACTCGGCCCGGACCTTCCGGTTCTCCCAGTGGACGGAAAACACGAACAGGTAGTCCCGACGCCCTCCGGCGGTTTCGATCGGCAACAGTATTTTTATCTGCGTAAGCTTATCCGCATCCCGCAGGAGATTCTCGAATACCCACCGTTTGAGGTCGCGACTGTAAAAAACCCGGTTCTTGACGGCAAGCGACTCCGAAACACAGCTTCCCTTCACGACCACGGAAGGAACCTGCGCGTCGTGTCTGTCGAGCAGCTTCACACCCCGGTGAAACACCCCCTCTGCGGCATTCGAAACTCCATCCACGAAGACGGCCTCGTCCCAGATGATTCCGAAGTCGGAATCGCTCTCGTTGGTCAGGGAAAAATCGACATGCGTCGGCTCGAAGGTGAAAACGACGCGGATCGTGGAATCCCGGTAGCCGGGCGTGGTGAATCCCTGCTCATTCTCGGGATTGCCGATAACGCCGCCCCGGGCGCCATCGGTCTCGACAGATTCCAGACGAACCCGATAATAGTCCAACTCATATCCCTTCGGCCTTGCCTGCGGGGATAAGGGAAGCGACAGCAACAATGCGACAAACACCAGGACAAGTCTCATAGCACCCTATTTGAAGTTTATCCGAATTTACGGTTTTATTTCCGATCCGCCAAATTCCGAGGCTCCGAAAGTTCCATTCGCGCCCTCATTCGCCGTAGACCATCCCGTCGCCGCACCATCCCGCCTCCGTCATCGCCGATTTTCGCCCCGCCGCCCGTGACTTCGGCCGCGTTCGGCAATGAACCGACAATCCCTGCGGGATCAATAAAAGAGGAAGGACGAAAGTTTCGAATCAATTCGATCTTCCGTCCTTCCTCTTTTATTCGCCTACGGCGTTTTGGTGGTCATTGCACTCACTAACTGCCGAAGTTATCGTACAAGATATTCTCCGGCGGCACGCCGAGGTTGTCGAGCATCTTGACGACCGAAGCGATCATCATCGGAGGCCCGCACATGAGGTAGATGCAGTCCTCGGGAGCCTGGTGGTTCTTGAGGTAGTTTTCGTAGAGCACGTTGTGCACGAAGCCCGGCGTGTACTTCACTCCGGCGGCGTCCGCCTCGGGATCGGGACGGTCGAGGGCCAGATTGAACGAGAAGTTGGGGAAATCCTTCTCGATCTGGTGGAACTCGTCGAGATAGGGAACCTCCTTCAGCGCACGCGCGCCGTACCAGAACGACACCGGACGGTCGGTCTTTTCGGTCTTGAACAGGTGCATCAGGTGGCTGCGCATCGGAGCCATGCCCGCACCGCCGCCGATGAAGATCAGCTCCTGCGTCGAGGGCAGATTGTCCGGCAGGAAGAATTCGCCGTAAGGACCCGAAATCGTGATCTTGTCACCCGGCTTGCGCGAGAAGACATACGACGAGCAGATACCCGGGTTGACCTTCATAAAACCGCCCGTGGCCTTGTCGAACGGAGGCGTGGCGATACGGATGTTGAGCATGATGATGTTGCCCTCGGCCGGATGGTTGGCCATCGAGTAGGCGCGGAACGTCGGCTCGGGGTTGGTCGTCACCAGATCCCACATCTTGAATTTGTCCCAGTCGGCGCGGAACTTCTCGTCCACGTCCATCGACGAGAACTTGATGGCGTCGTACTTCGGAATGTCGATCTGGATGTAACCGCCGCTGCGGAACTTGAGGTTCTCGCCCTCGGGCAGCTTCACGACGAACTCCTTGAGGAAAGTCGAGATATTGCGGTTCGAGACCACGGTGCACTCCCACTTCTTGACGCCCAGCACGGCCTCGGGAACACGGATTTTCATATTCTCCTTGACCTTCACCTGGCAGCCGAGACGCCAGTGGTCCTTGGCCAGCTTGCGCGAGATGAAACCCGTCTCGGTGGGCAGAATGTCGCCGCCGCCTTCGAGCACCTGACATTTGCACATGCCGCACGAGCCGCCGCCGCCGCACGCCGAAGGCAGGAACACCTTGTTGTTGGCCAGCGTCGAAAGCAGCGTCGAACCGCTTTCGGTCGTGATGACCTTCTCACCGCCGTTGATGTCGATCACGACGTCGCCCGAGGAGGTCAGTTTCGCCTTCGCATAGAGAAGCAGTGCGACCAGCACGAGCGTTATGGCCAGAAAGGCCGCAATCGCTATTAAAATCGTTGTAGTCATTTATCGGAATCTCTTTTTTTAAAGGTTAGAACTGAATGCCCGAGAAAATCATAAAGGCGATACCCATCAGACCGGTGATGATGAAGGCGATGCCGGGGCCTTTCAGCGCCGCGGGGATGTGCGAATAGGTCGTCTTCTCGCGGATGGCGGCCATCATCACGATCGCCAGCCACCAGCCCAGTCCCGAGCCGAGTCCGTAGACGATCGTCTGCCAGAGCGACGTCAGTTCGCCGCCGTCGACCTTCTGCTGCATGAACAGCGAGCCGCCCATGATGGCGCAGTTCACGGCGATCAGCGGCAGGAAGATGCCCAGCTGGCTGTAAAGCGTCGGCGAGAACTTCTCGACGATCATCTCCACCAGCTGCACGAACGCCGCGATGGTGGCGATGAAGACGATGAACGACAGGAAGTTCAGGTCCACGCCCTCGACGAGCGCATTGGCCTTCAGCACATATTCGTACAAGAGGTAGTTCAGCGGAACGGTCATCACCATCACGAACGTAACGGCGGCGCCGAGTCCCAGGGCCGTCTTCACGCTCTTCGACACGGCGATGTAGGAGCACATGCCGAAGAAGAAGGCGAAGACCATGTTGTCGATGAAGATCGACCGGATAAAGATATTCAATGATTCC
>OOIF01001358.1_pt1 | contig 20905 bp, 22 predicted proteins | sample 1691961 | NCBI WGS metagenome assembly OOIF01 (sample SAMN06348146, study PRJEB24527) | human gut metagenome | biome: human gut; feature: ankylosing spondylitis patient; material: feces | host: Homo sapiens | place: China | collected 2015-10 | reverse complement strand
GCGCCAACAAGGAGCATATGGACGAGATGGTGTCCCATGTGCCGGAGTGGTTCGCAGGGGTCAACCCGGACGTTGTGGTGTACGAAGCCTACTCCGATGACCCGAATACGGACAAGGCGTTTGCGGACTTCAAGACGGATACGACCAACCGGCTGAAGTTGCTGTTCTGCATCGATATGCTCAACGAGGGCGTCCATGTGGAAGGCATTTCCGGGGTCATCCTGTTCCGACCTACCATTTCGCCCATTATTTACAAGCAGCAGATCGGACGCGCCCTGACCGCTGGTGATAATACGACACCACTTATCCTAGATGTTGTCAACAACTTTGAAGGTCTGACCAGTATTTCCGGCCTGCAAAGCGAGATGCAGGAGGCGGTTCACCGGCTCTATGCCAACGGCGAGAGTGACAAGATCGTGGCCGAGCGGTTCGAGGTCATCGAGCAGGTGCACGACTGCCGGGTGCTGTTCGAGCAGCTGCAGGCAAGCCTTTCTTCCGGTTGGGAGCACTATTTCTCCGAGGCCAGCATCTACTATGCGGAACACGGCAACCTGAACGTCCCGAAACTGTATACCACGCCCGGAGGTCTGAGCCTTGGGGTGTGGCTGGTGACCCAGCGCCGGGTGCGCGATGGACAGATCCAAGGCAATCTGACCGAGCAGCAGATCGCACGGCTGGACAGCATCGGGATGGTCTGGGGAAACCGGAAGGAAATCGCGTGGCAGCACGGATTTGAGGTCGCAAAGAAATACCACGACACCTACGGAAATCTGATGGTGCCCGGCAAATACACCGACCCGGACGGCTACCCTTTGGGACAGTGGATCATCAAGACCCGGCAGCAGAAGCTGAATGGACGCCTGAAGGAAGAACGCATCGCACAGCTCAATGAGATCGGTATGGTGTGGAACATTTTCGATGCCAAGTGGGAAAAGGCTTATGCGCTGGCTGCCGCCTACTATGAGGAAAACGGCAACCTGAATATCCCACGTTCCTATGTGACAGCGGCTGGTGAACGGCTGGGGCAATGGGTCGCAAGCCAGCAATGGGCGTACCCGAAAGGAAAGCTGACAGGCGAACAGGTCGAGCGGCTCAACAGGATCGGGATGTACTGGGGCAACCGCAATGACCGTCAGTGGAACGAAGGATATCAGGAAGCGAAGCGCTACTTTGATGCCCACGGCGACCTGAACGTCCCGGCTGATTATGTGTCGCCGGGCGGTTACAACCTTGGAAATTGGGTCAAGCGGCAGCGGTATACCCGCCAGAATCCTGAAAAAAGCGGGGCTGTTCTGACAGAAGAACGGATAGCTAAGCTGGATACCATCGGGATGCGGTGGGAGAAAAGCAATCCCACGCGCTTATCTGAGCAAGTGGTACGAGCCGAAACCGTTACGGCAAAAGCGGGTTAAAACAAGAAATCTATAAACAAACGCGAATTTATGTGAGGAGAAAAAATGGCTACGAATACTGTCGGAATCGATAAGGAAGTTGAAGTTAACCGCAAGGAAAATCTGCGGAACCATCGCCTGTACTGGATCGGGCGTCGGACGCAGGATATTATTTTATCTTCTGTGGCACTGGTGGTGTTGTCACCAGTCATGCTGGCTACGGCTATCGCAATTGTGGTGGACGACCCGTCTGCGGGTCCTGTTTTCAGTCAGGAGCGCATTGGCCGCAACGGTAAGCCCTTTAAGTTCTATAAGTTCCGCTCCATGTGCCCCAATGCAGAGGCAAAACTGGACGACCTGCTGGATCAGAACGAGATGGATGGCCCTGTGTTCAAGATCAAGGACGATCCCCGCATTACCCGTGTGGGCAAGTTTATCCGCAAGACCAGCCTCGATGAGTTGCCTCAGTTGTGGAACATCCTGAAGGGCGATATGAGCATCGTTGGCCCCCGCCCGGCACTTCCCCGTGAGGTGGAGCAGTACGGCGACTACGAAAAGCAGCGTTTGTATGTGACCCCCGGCCTGAGCTGCTACTGGCAGATCGCCCCGCACCGCAACGACCTCTCTTTTGAAGAGTGGATGGATCTGGACGTGAAGTATGTCAAGGAACGCAGCTTCTGGGTGGATTGGAAGATTATTTTTAAGACCTTCAAGGTGTGTCTGCTGGGGCGTGGGGAATAAAAGCTCGCGATACTGTCTTTCGGGATAACTACATAGACACAAATTTAAATTTGAAAGGTATAGGAGGAACGGGGGAAATATGATTGTTGTGTTGAGAGGGTGCGATAATCATAAAAAACGTTTCGCCGACTGTGATGAGCACGCAGGTGCTTTATGAAATACCATCCTGCGGGATGTGTGCATATATGCAATGACAAAAAATCACTAAAAACGCAAATTACAGCTGCTGATGCCGGAGGTCATTGGTATGAGAGTTTATGCTGAGGAATTAGAAGTTGGTGACGAAATCCAGCTCTCGGGTTATTCAAGATGGTACAAGATTCTGGATGTAGGTAGTGACTGGTCCAGAAATGGAGAAGACAATGTTTACCTCGCGCTTGAAGGCTATGGAAGGCTGTGTGCCTATAAAAAAGCTGAATTCGAGAAACGTTGAGTAAAAAAGGTAGTGGTCAAAACTCATAGCGGATAAAAGATAATGCTATGTGAAGTGACTTTGAAAAATGCTGTAAGAATAACATCTTTTATGGGGATATATAGAAAAAGTGAGGAGTGCAGAATGTACATGAATGACGGAAATAAAACGAAAATCAGTCTGAGAAACAAGAGCGTTTTCATCACGGGTGTAGCTGGTTTTATCGGCTCTAACCTTGCAAAGAGACTGCTCTCCACTGTAGAGGGTGTCAAGGTCGTAGGTTTGGACAACATGAACCACTATTATGATGTGCGCCTGAAGGAAGCACGTTTGAACGAATTGGAGCAGTTTGACAATTTCAGCTTCGTAAAAGGTAATCTGGCAGACAAGTCTGTGATTGAAGCTATCTTTGAGCAGTATAAACCGGAAATCGTTGTGAACCTCGGTGCGCAGGCGGGGGTTCGGTATTCCATTACGAACCCCGATGCCTATGTGGAAGCAAACTTGATTGGCTTTTATAACATTCTGGAAGCCTGCCGCCATTCTTACGATGAAGGGCATACTCCGGTGGAACATTTGGTTTATGCGTCTAGTTCTTCTGTATACGGCAGCAATAAAAAAGTGCCGTACAGTACGGATGATAAGGTCGATAACCCGGTATCGCTGTATGCAGCAACCAAGAAGTCCAATGAACTGATGGCTCATGCCTACTCGAAGCTGTATAACATTCCTTCCACTGGTTTGAGATTCTTCACTGTATATGGCCCTGCTGGTCGCCCGGATATGGCGTACTTCGGCTTTACTAACAAGCTACTGAAAGGCGAAACGATTCAGATTTTCAACTACGGTAACTGCAAGCGTGACTTTACTTATGTGGATGATATTGTCGAGGGCGTTGTCCGTGTGATGCAGGGTGCGCCGGCGCGCAAGAACGGCGAAGATGGCCTGCCCGTTCCTCCGTATGCAGTTTATAACATCGGCAATCAGAACCCGGAAAATCTGCTGGACTTCGTACAGATTTTGCAGGAAGAACTGATTCGTGCAGGTGTTTTGCCGGAGGATTACGACTTTGAAGCACACAAGAAGCTGGTTCCGATGCAGCCGGGTGATGTACCTGTGACCTATGCAGATACCAGTGCGTTGGAGCGTGACTTCGGATATAAGCCCTCTACTAGCTTGCGCGAGGGTTTACGGAAGTTCGCTGAGTGGTACGCAAAGTTTTACAAATAACGAAGAATAGGAAAATAAACCGATGAAGTGTGTTGAGGTTTACAAGGAATTATATCATCAGGAGCCGTTTGATGTGGCGTTTTGCCCGTACCGCATCAGTCCGCTGGGTGCGCATATCGACCATCAGTACGGAAAAATCAATGGTTTGGCAATCGACAAGGGAATCCACATGGCCTACCATCCGAAGCAGAACGGTGTTGTGGAGTTGCAGTCCTTGAACTTCCCAAAGCGCGCCCAGTTCTTTGTAAGCGCAGTTCCAGATGAAAAGCAGGGCGACTGGGCAGACCATCTGCGCGGTGCGGCGAAGATGCTAGGCGAGAAGTACCGCTTGAAAGTCGGTCTATCCGGCATCATTGAAGGAAGTCTGCCGATTGGCGGTTTGTCCTCGTCGGCTTCGGTCATTATTTGCTTTTTGTCTGCATTGTGTAAAGTGAACGGCATCCATCTGGAGCTGATGGAGATGATTCTCACGGCAAAGGCGGCGGAAAACCAGTATGTTGGTGTCTCCTGCGGAAAACTCGACCAGAGTTGCGAGGTACTTTCTAAGAAAAATCACTTGCTATACCTTGACACGAAAGACGATAGTTATGAACTGATCCCCACCAGTGAGAAAATGAAGCCTTATAAGGTAGCAATCTTCTTCTCCGGCTTGGAGCGTTCTTTGAAAAACTCCAAGTACAATTTGCGGCAGGATGAGTGTAAGGCAGCAGCCTATGCACTAATGGGCTATGCAGGGATGGATTATGACACCTTTGCAAATACGCGGCTGCGCGATGTGCCGTATGAGGTGTTTGAAGCATATAAAGACCGTTTGCCAGAACTGTGGTGTAAACGCGCAGAACACTATTACAGTGAGTTCGCTCGTGCCGAAAAGGGTGCAGAACTGTGGCGTAAAGGTGATTTGGAGGGTTACGGTCAGCTTGTTTTTGAAAGCGGAAAATCCTCTATTTACAGCTATGAGTGCGGTTGTGATGAACTGAAAAAACTGTATGAAATCATGGTTGATACCGATGGCATCTACGGTGGCCGCTTCTCTGGTGCTGGCTTCAAAGGCTGCTGTATGGCGCTGATCGACCCGGACAAGGCCGAAGATATTGAAGCAAAGGTCACGGCAGAGTATCTGAAAGCGTTCCCCGAACTGGATGGAAAGTATAGTTTCCATTTGTGTGAGAGTGCAGATGGCGTTGAGTTGTAAGAGGAGAGTACATATAGATGAAATGCTTGATTTTGGCGGCGGGTTACGCCACACGGCTTTATCCTCTGACGGAGAATTTCCCAAAGCCGCTACTGAAAGTGGGAGAAAAGTCTATCCTTGATTGGCTGGTGGACGATCTTGTAGATACCACCGATATTGACGAATTTGTGGTGATTTCCAACCACAAGTTCGCACAACATTTTGAGGATTGGAAAAGTAATAAGCAAAAGACGCGGCCTTATGAGATTACTGTGATCGACGATGGTACAAGCACCAATGAAACTCGTCTGGGAGCAGTCAAAGATATTCAACTGGCGGTAGAAAAGCTGAATCTGGCTGATGATTTGCTGGTTATGGCTGGCGATAATGTGCTGGATTTCAGCCTTTCCAAGTTCGTTGATTTTGCCAAGGAAAAGAATACTTCCTGTGTGATGTGCCATGAGGAAAACGAACTGAAAAAGCAGCAGAAAACGGCAATCATCACGTTGGATGGCAATGACCTGATTACCAGCTATGAGGAAAAGCCGAAAGAGCCGAAAGGAAATCTGGCTGTGCCGCCGTTCTACTGCTATCGTGCCTGTGATGTAAAGAGGATTCAGGAAGCACTGAATAATGGCTGCGGCTATGACGCACCGGGCAGCTTTGCGGCTTGGTTGAGCAAGCAGACCCCGATGCACGCTTACGTTATGCCGGGCAAACGGTATGACATTGGCGATATTAACAGCTATGAGTATGTGAAAAGTGTGTTTCCAAAATAAAAACACAAAGAGAGAGGAGAAAGTAATCATGAGAGATTTTAAGGATTTGAAAATTGCCGTGGCCGGAACTGGCTACGTTGGACTTTCCATTGCAACGCTGCTGAGCCAGCATCATAAGGTTATGGCCGTGGATATTGTGCCGGAAAAAGTTGAACTTATTAACAGTAAAAAGTCTCCGATTCAGGACGAATACATTGAAAAGTATCTGGCAGAAAAAGAATTGGATTTAACTGTAACACTGGATGCAAAAGAAGCATATTCTGATGCTGATTTTGTTGTGATTGCGGCTCCGACCAATTATGACAGCAAGAAGAATTTCTTTGATACTTCTGCGGTTGAAGCGGTTATCAAACTGGTGATTGAGTATAACCCGGAAGCAATTATGGTCATCAAGTCTACGATTCCTGTTGGCTTCACCGCGAGCGTCCGTGAAAAATATCACTGCGACAACATTATCTTCAGCCCGGAGTTCCTGCGTGAGAGCAAGGCACTGTATGACAACCTGTATCCGAGCCGTATTATCGTTGGCACGGATGTAGAAAACGCCCGTCTGGTGAAGGCTGCACATATTTTTGCTGAATTGCTTCAGGAAGGCGCAATCAAGGAAAACGTTGATACGTTGTTCATGGGCTTTACCGAAGCAGAAGCGGTCAAATTGTTTGCTAATACCTATCTGGCTCTGCGTGTTAGCTACTTCAATGAATTGGATACCTATGCAGAGATGAAGGGGCTGAACACCCAGCAGATTATCAATGGTGTCTGCCTTGATCCGCGTATCGGTACTCATTACAACAATCCCAGCTTCGGCTACGGCGGGTACTGCCTGCCCAAGGACACTAAACAGCTGCTCGCAAATTATGCCGATGTACCGGAAAATTTGATTGAAGCAATCGTGGAATCTAACCGTACTCGCAAGGACTTTATTGCGGATCGTGTACTTGAAATTGCTGGTGCTTATGAAGCAAATGACAGCTGGGATGAGAGCAAAGAAAAAGATGTCGTGGTTGGTGTCTATCGCTTGACGATGAAGAGCAACAGCGATAACTTCCGGCAGAGTTCCATTCAGGGCGTTATGAAGCGCATCAAGGCCAAGGGCGCAACGGTTATCATCTATGAGCCGACTCTGAAAGATGGCGAGAAGTTCTTCGGGTCAGTGGTGGTTAATGATTTGGACGAGTTCAAGAAGCGCAGCCAGGCCATCATCGCAAACCGCTATGACAAGTGCCTAGATGATGTAAAAGATAAGGTTTATACACGCGATATTTTCCGGCGTGACTAATCTTGAGATAGCGTGATGAGGGAAACATTGGATGCAAAACGGACTGCAAGAACAGGCATTTGAAACGACATATAAAGCAAACACAGGGAGTGGCATTTATAAATTTGTCAAAAGAGCCTTCGATTTTATTGTTGCATTGGTTGCAATCGTTGCAATATCACCGTTGCTCCTGATAATTTCTGCAATCGTTTATCTGGGAGATCCGGGACCGGTTATTTATGGACAGCTTCGGATCGGGAAGAACGGAAAAGCGTTCAAGATGTGGAAATTCCGAAGCATGTACAAAAATGCAGATAAGATGATCGATCAGCTTACTGACGAACAAAGACAGCAGTACATTACAGAATTCAAAATTGACAACGATCCACGTATTACGCCAGTCGGTAATTTTCTTCGGAAAACCAGTCTGGATGAGTTACCACAGCTTTTTAACGTGCTGTGCAATGATATGAGTTTGGTGGGGCCGCGTCCGTTGATTGAATCGGAAATCCAAACGTATTATGCGGATATGTTTGATACATTGCTTTCTGTGAAACCGGGCGTTACGGGATACTGGCAGGCATACGCTCGAAATAACGCAACGTACCAAAGTGGTCAGCGGCAGCAGATGGAAATGTACTATGTCAACCATGCATCCATCATGCTGGATATAAGGATTTTATTTAGAACAGTTGTTTCGGTCCTTCGTAAGGATGGCGCGAAATAAAGAAGGAGAAAGATACATGAATTATATTATTTTCGGTGGTTCAGGCTTTATTGCTACTCATCTGATTCATCTGTTAAAAAGTGAATGCGTGAAGTCTGGGGATAAGATTTACGATCTTGATATTGTGATGCCCGGCGAAGAAGGCGTTGTGCCCGGAATCGTTGAGAAAAACGATGGCGTAGAATATATCCGTCTGGATGTGCGGAAACCGATTGAGTTTGATTTCGAGCCTACGAAAGACGATGTGATTTTTAATCTTGCTGCGGTACACCGGACTCCGGGACACCCTGATCATGCATACTTTGAAACCAATATTTATGGTGCAGAGAATGTGACGGCCTTTGCCGAAAAGCATGGCATCAGAAAGATTCTGTTCACCAGTTCTATTGCTCCGTATGGTGCAGCGGAAGAAGTCAAGACAGAGGATACACTACCTACTCCTAACACTCCGTACGGTATCAGCAAGCTGGTGGCTGAGAAAATCCATCAGATTTGGCAGGCGAAAGAGAGGGGGAGAGAACTAACGATTGTTCGTCCGGGCATTGTGTACGGCAAAGGTGAACATGGCAACATGACCCGTCTTTATAACGGCCAGAAAAAGCGGTATTTCTTCTATGCTGGTCGCAAGGATACCGTTAAGGCTTGCATCTATGTGAAAGAACTTGTGCGATTCTTTAAGTATCGAATGATTGATAATGACTTCCCGGGCGTAGGTATCTACAACTGCACGTTTGAACCTGCTTATAACATCGAGCAGATTTGTGAAACCATGCAGGCTGCTACTGGTATGAAACGTCATATTCCGCTGGTTCCCGGTGGACTGCTGATGACGGCAGCGACGATTCTTGGACCGATTGGCGGAAAAAAGGTTGGCATTCATCCGGCACGAGTTAAGAAGCTGATGGTGAGTACAAATATCTGTGGCAAGAAGCTGGCTGCAAGCGGATATAAGTTCCACTACAGTTTTGAAGATACCTTCAAAGACTGGTTTGAAGATTGCAACAAGCAGGGACTGTATTGAGGAGGACGCAAATGAATCTGAAATTTACAGTCGTTACGGTTGTGTTTAATGGTGAAGCTGTCATTCAGAAGACAGTCGAATCAGTTCTCAATCAGGAATATGCGCCTTATGAATATCTGATTTTTGATGGTCAGTCTAAGGATAATACGCTGAAAATTATTGATTCCTATAAAGAGCAGTTTGAGAAAAGAGGCATTTCCTTTGTGGTTACCAGTGAAAAGGATACAGGTATCTACAATGCGATGAATAAAGGTGTGAAAGCAGCAAAAGGTGATTTCATTTCCTTCCTGAATGCTGGCGATTGGTATGAACTTGATGCACTGAAAAACATCAATGCATTTTATCAGGAAGAACCGTTTGAATTGACATACGGCGGTTTGCACTATATCAATCCAAATGGAACTGTGACAAATAAGATGTCGAAGAATGATGAGCACGGCATTGTAACCAGCCGCCACTGGAATCATCCGAGTATGTTTCTGTCGACGGAGTTGTATAAGCAAAACGGATTTGATGAAACCTTCCCGGCGTATGCAGATTTTAACCTGTATCTGAAAATGCGGAAGCAAGGTGTGAAGATTCGAGTTATCGATAAGGTGATTACTAATTTCGTTGCAGACGGTGTAAGCACAAACACGAATGTGAAAAAAGTGCTCGGTCGTGCAAAAGAAAAATATAAGGCTTATCGTGGAAATGGATATTCTGTACTTTACTGGTTTGAGTCCTATGGATGGGAAGTGTTCAAGGCTATCTATTTCTCTATCAGAAGCTGACCGGGAGAGATATTATGAACAGCAATTGGTTCAAAGTGCTGATGAAGATGACCAAAGTGCAGTATGGGGATAATCTGCTGTTGAAAGGGTTCCCAATCATCTTCAATAAAAAAGGTGCTACTCTTAAGCTTGGCAAGCATGTAAGTATAAACAGCGGATTTCTGAGCAATTTGGTTGGATTGTATTCCAGAACGATAATTGTTACCCGTGCGCCGGGCGCAGTAATTGAAATCGGTGATCATGTGGGAATCTCTGGTGCAACGATATATGCACGAAAAGGTATCTACATTGGTGATGATACATCAATTGGCGGCAACACGAAGATTCTGGATAACGATTTCCACCCCATTGATCCAGAGCAGAGATTGCAACAGATGCATTCGGAACATCCTGGGGAGATGGCAGATTTGATTCCGGCAAAAGAAATCCATATCGGGAAAAACTGTTTTATCGGATGCAATTCGATAATACTGAAGGGCACAGTGCTGGGTGATAATTGTGTGGTTGGTGCTGGCGCAGTGGTGAGTGGTAAATTCGAGGACAACTGCGTGATTGCTGGTAACCCGGCGAAGGTAATAAGGAATTTAAATGTGTGAGGGCCTAGAATGGGAAAAATTTGCTTGATTGCGTTTCATGATTTGTATCTTATGCAGTTTCTCTATAAATATACAGAAATACTGGATGAGAATGAAATTGAGTATGATGTGGTTTATTGGGAACGCGAAAAAGAGGCAAAAATCGTTCGCCCATTTAATGGAAATATTATTCGATATAGTTTTCAGACAAGTTATTATGGCTCGAAATTGGCAAAGGTTAAAGGATACCTACGATACATTGCTTTCGTTAGAAAAGTGCTTGACGAAGGTGCGTATGATAAAGCAATTTTGTTTACTACGCAGGCAGCGCTACCCATGTATCTGTTTTCCTCGAAGGTCAGAAAGCAGATTCGGTATATTTACGATTATCGAGATTTGACATATGAAAAGAATCCTGTACTCAAAAAGATAATCAAAAAGATAATCGATTCTTCTTATTTTACAGCAATATCTTCTCTCGGCTTCAAAGAAGTTTTGGGAGATAATGAAAAGCTAATAATGTCTCACAATTGCAGCGAAGGACTTGTGTTTTGCCCTGTAAAAAAAGAATCTGGAGAAAAAATTCGCATCGTATACTGGGGAATGGTAAGACAAGCAGACTTCAATCGACGACTTATTGACTTGTTTGGAAATGATTCACGTTTTGAAGTAGTCTATCATGGAGCAGGACAAACTGAAGAACTTGAAAAATATTGTGATGAAAATAATTTCAAGAACATCATTTTTACAGGAAAGTACACAACGAATGAAATACCTGGATTTGTTTCCCACACAGATATTTTGATGAATATGTATGAAAATGATGGACAGCAAAAATTGGCAACGACCGTAAAATTATATGACGGTATGCGATATGGGTTGCCTATGATTATTACTAAGGGATCGCACATGGAAAATCTCATGCGTGATCAAAACTATGTTTTTAGCTTGGATCCTCAATTGGGTAATGCGGATGACGTATATCAATGGTATGTCCACTTAAGCAAAAGAGAAAATGCTTACTCGGAGGAAATCCGAAAAGTTCAAGCAGATGATGATGAATTCAAAAATCGACTGTTAGCATTTGTGAGGATGTAATCATGAAAATTGCTATTTTTATAGATAATGAAAATATTCTAGGGGTGGATTGTCGTAATCCCGAGAACGGAAATCCAGGAATTGGTGGAACGGAATACTGTATTTTGCTTTTGGCACAAGTATATAAAAAGGCATATCCGAATGATGAGGTTGTCCTGTTTGCAACAAAACAAGGAATGTTTCCGAAAACTAATGCTGTAGAAATTGTGTCTGGTCCAATGGAGATAGGCAATGTATTTAAGAAGACTCAAGCGGATATGTTGCTTATCAGTGCTGTTTATCATGGAGAACCTCTTTCACAAGATTTTTTTAAAATGATAGAAACAAATCAGATTAAGACTATACTCTGGGGACACAATTTTTATTTAAGTGATTTCTGTAATAAAATATCAGGATGCAGTTATGTAAAAGCTAATGTTTTTGTGGGAAGACAACAGTACGATCGTTATGTGGATCACAAGGTAATCAAAAAATCTACATACATTTATAATATGTACCCACAACCAGTATATGAGGCAAGAAAAGAAAACTCCAATCATGTGGTGACATATATTGGATCGCTAGTGCCACTCAAAGGATTCCATGTTTTGGCACAAGCGTGGAAAAGTATTTTGGCAGAAGTGCCAGATGCAGAATTGAATGTTATTGGCAGTGGAAAGCTGTACGGGAGAAATTCAAAACTCGGCAGATATGGCATTGCAGATGAGGAATATGAACGGCAGTTCATGCCGGGATTGACTGAGATTGATGGAAGCATTATGCCGTCTGTACATTTCTTGGGGGTATTGGGAGCAGAGAAAGCTGAAGTGATTCAAAAAACTTGCGTAGGAGTTGTTAATCCAACAGGAAGGACAGAAACCTTTGGCATCAGCGCTTTGGACTTCGAGAGCCTTGGTGTTCCGGTTGTTACTATAGGAAAGGGTGGATTTCTGGATACAGTAATTGACAAAAACACGGGCTTGTTGTACTGGAAAACGAACAAACTCACTGATAATGTTGTGGAATTACTGAAAGACAGAGATAAAAACAACCAATATGGCACAGCTGGGATTCAACTGTCCAAGTCTTTTGAACCACAAAAGATAATTGAGCAGTGGCACGAGCTATTTGAGATGGTTAGCCAAGATAAGAAGCCGACATATAGAGTGCCTACAAGTTTTTTGGAAACAAATTTAAAAAAGTATCGCGTTTTTAATCGCAAAATAAAAAATATATGTGGTATTGAATATCCGCTGTCTGTAATTGGAATGGAAACAGTAGCAAAAAAAGTTCTTAGGAGACTGGGGAAATGATTAAGTTTAGTGTTATAACAGTGTGTTTGAATGCAGGAAATTACCTGCATGAAACAATCAAAAGTACATTGATGCAAACATATAGAAACTTTGAAATAATCGTGAAAGATGGATATTCAACAGATGGCTCGATAGAGAATGTTTCTAATGACGCTAGAATTCGATTGATCCAAAAAAAGGATACTGGCATATATGATGCAATGAATCAAGGAATAGATGCGGCAACTGGAGATTATTTGGTTTTTATGAATGCTGGGGACTTGTTTTATGCTAATACGGTGCTTCAGGAAGTAGCAGAAAAAATTGAAAAGAACCGGTATGATTTGTATTATGGACGCTGTTATAATCGACTATTGGATGTTGTTGATCCTGCACCATCAAAACTAACAAAATATTTTTGTTATAGATCGATGATATGCCATCAGGCCACATTCTATGCGAGAGCAATGTTGAAGAATAGAGGATATGATATATCTTATCATGTAAGTGCAGATAGAGAGAGAATGCTCCATGCGATAATAAGGGAAAAGGTAAGTAGCGAATATTTATCTACTATAATTGTTTCATTCCAAGGTGGAGGATTTTGCACGACAGATAAAGCAAAAAAGTTATTGATAGATGAGCAAAAAAGAATGAAGAAAACATATTTTTCAAAGTCGGAGAGAATGAGATATGTAATTGCACATGAAATCACTCTTCCGCATATTAGAGAAAAAGTGCTAAAAAATCCCAAAATAAAGAAAACGTATAGAACAATGATTGCAAAGATCTATAGAAATTGATTTAAGTAAACCGGGAGAAGATTAATTATGAACATTATTTTTTTAATAGGGCAGTTACGATACAGTGGTGCGGAAAATGTGCTGCGGTGTATTGCAACAGAAATTGCGCACGCAGGACATAATGTGGAGATTATGGTACGTGCTGAAGGCTATGAAAATGAAACATTGCCAGGTGTAACCATCAAATACTGTGGTGCTAAGGGTAATGCATTACAAAGAAGATTGGGAAGAAACAAAAAAATAAGAAATGAAATCAATGACTTTAAGGCAGATGTGGTTATTGGTTTTGGATTTCCGATGAATTTTGATGCAGTGGCTGCATCTATAGGAACATCGGCAAAAAGTATTATTTGCGAAAGAATGGATCCGTATACTTGTAGCGAGAACAAACAATTTGAATTGCAGAAAAAGATTTACTACAAATTTGCAGATGGATATGTAGTTCAAACGCCATCAATTCAAAAATTTTACAGGGAACACTATGCAGGAAAGAAGAAAGTGGCTGTCATACCTAATCCTGTTAGACAGGGCTTTTCTTCTGTACCTAAAAGAAATACGACGGAAGATTATCTTGTAACAGTTGGCCGCTTAGATGATGAACAAAAAAACCAATCAATGCTAATCAAAGCCTTCTCAAGGGTGGAAAATAAGTATCCACAATTAAAGCTTTACATTGCCGGAGAGGGACCGGATAGAGAAAAATATGAAAAACTGATTGAAACATTAGGACTGCAGAAAAAGGTTATACTGTTAGGAAACGTATCAGATCCAACTTCGCTTGTAAAAGATTCCACACTGTTTATATTGACTTCGAATCACGAAGGTATGCCAAATGCATTGATTGAAGCAATGGCACAGGGAAAACCATGCATTTCAACGAGATGCAGTGGCGGTGGAGCAGAGTATTTAATTCATGACGGAGAAAATGGTATTTTAATAGACTGCGATGATGCTGAAGCTTGCGCACGATCAATTGATTTATTGATGAGTAATGAATCCAAAAGAAAAGGCTTGGGAGAAAAAGCTTTTGTAGTAAATCGTATGCTAAATCTAGAAGTGATAACCAACCGCTGGATAGACTATATCTCTGAGATTTGCCGCAAGTGAAATCGTTTTATATGCGGAAGGATATAATGGAATGCTTATAAAGAATATACTCCCAAAGAGAAGCACGCAAGACATAATAGAAAAAATTGAAGATTTTATCTTTGTGTTATTTATCGTTGCAAGGCAAGCGTTTAGATATACCCCCGGGTTTACGAGTATTTGGCCGATAGCAAGATATGGAATGTATGGAATTGTATTGCTACAAATTATAAAAAAACCTAAAATTAAAAAAAATGGTTTTCTCGTTTGGAGTGCGCTTTTTCTTGCAATAGCTTTTTTTTGCTCAATCATATCAAAATATCCAGATAACGGGCTTGACAAGTGCTCGGAAGTTTTCTTTATGTTACTAGACGCAACCTGTGTGTTATTGTATTGTTTGCCAAAAAGAAAAACAAATTTGTTTTTCTGGGCATTTTTAATATCAGGAGCTGTGATGTTTTGTATCCAAATGTCAAATTTTAGTGCGGGCGCCATAACATCCGGTGTGAATAGAATTTTAAATCGAGTATCTTTGACAGAAGCAGAACATCCAAATTTGACGGCATTGAAATTATATATGGCGTTTGTATCTGGATGCTATTTGATTTATTTCCACAAAAAATATAATAAAATTGCAATCGTCTTGTCTGCTATGAGCGCAATTGGTATGGTTTTAACTGGATCACGAAAAACATTTATTATATCAGTGGTGGTTATTGCCTTGCTATTTATAAGCGGTCGTAAAAGATATTTAAAAATGGCTTTGTTAGTTATTGGAGCAACGGTTGCGTATGATGCGGCAATGAACAATCCTATCGTGTATAACATAATCGGATGGAGACTTGCTTCTATTGGCGGCGCAGATGAGAGTTCGATGGAGCGAGCAAGATTATTGCACGATGCAATCAACACTGGATTAAATAATCCAGTGTTTGGGGTTGGACTGTATAACTCAATGTATTATACAACGATCGGAATGTATGCTCATAATAATTTCGCAGAAATATTTGCTGATTTGGGGCTTATAGGTTTCTCGATTTTTTATTCATTATACATTTTATATGGATATAGGGTGGTTCGATTTGCTAAAGAAAAGATTAGAAGGTATTGGCTAATATTTATTTTTGGATTTTTAGCGATAGACTATGGTCAGGTATCATACAACCTATTTACAAGTATTATACCTATGGTGATACTGTGTGTTGAGTTCACGGGACATGACAGAGAAAGCTATGGAATAAGCTGTTTGAACGAATGAAAAAGGAAAGATGATGATGGCAAAAATAGAAAAGTATTATAAATATGTAAAAACACTAATCAGAAGTGCTTACTATAGAATAAAAAGACAGCGAATATGGTTGCCACTAAAAAATATACTCGAATCGAGTGTATATATTGGCGCTGACAAACAATCAGATGTTCTTTTTGGTGAATATAACACTGTAAGGAGAAATTCAAATTTAACAGCAAGAGGTGGGGGAAAACTTTTAATAGGAAATAACTGCTTCTTCAACTATAACAATACAGTCACAGCACATGAGCTTATAGAAATAGGAAATTATGTGACTATAGGACCTAATGTCTGTATTTTTGATCATGACCACTCGTTCAAAGATGGAAAGCAGAAATTTGTTTGCGAAAAGATTGTAATTGAAGATCATGTGTGGATTGGTGCAGGATGCATCATTTTGAAGGGCGTGACAATAGGAAAAGGGAGTGTCATTGCAGCAGGCACAGTCGTAACAAAGGATGTCCCGCCTTATACTGTAGCGCTGCAAAAACGAAACACTATGATGACTCCGATTTTAGGGGGTAAATGTAGTGAATAAGATAATAAAAATATATAAAAACCTGTCGCTACCAGCAAAAGCTTCCATTTGGTATATGTTATGCAGTGTTTTGCAAAAAGGAATCAGTGTAATTACCACTCCTATTTTTACAAGAATATTGTCCACTGAGCAATATGGATTGGTTAGTATATATAGCTCATGGGAGTCAATTATCACCGTTTTTGCTACACTTAATTTCACCTCTGGCGTTTACAATAATGCAATGGTCAAATATGAAGATGACAGAGATGGATATACATCTGTTATGCAAACGTGGACAACAATTATTACGTTGACTCTGTTTGCTATATACACATTGACACGAACATTTTGGAATGGTGTCTTTGAACTATCAACACCACTTTTAATAATGATGTTTATTGACATTGTATTTACTGCGGCAATGTCATTTTGGTCGATTCGTAACAGATATGAATATAAGTATTTGCCTGTATGTGTTGTAACAACGTTGACAACGGTATTAGTTCCGATTGTAAGCGTTATTATGGTGTATTCAACAGAGAAATATAAAGCTGAAGCAAGAATTTTCGGCATGGTCATTGTCCATGCTATTATCTACGGGTTTGTGTACATTGTCAATCTGTGGAATGGAAAAATGCTCTTTAAAAAGGAGTATGTTGTTTATTCAACAAAGTTTAATCTTCCGCTTATTCCACATTATTTGTCACAAAATATACTTAATCAAGCCGACCGGATAATGATCAATAATATGTGCTCTGTTGCAAAGGCTGGAATTTATAGTGTTGCCTACAATGCAGGATTTATGATTAATATCATTACGCTTAGTATCAATTCTTCTTTTGTACCATATTTATATGAATCAATGAAAAAGAAGAAATACAAAGAGATTGGCAAAATAGCGTTGGAAATAGAAATTATTGTTGGTTTGCTTTGTTTCGGATTTTCACTTTTTGCACCGGAAGTGATAGCAATATTAGCTACAGATGAGTATCGTGAAGCTATATGGATTATTCCACCAGTTGCAATGAGCGCGATGCTGAATATGATGTATAGCTTTTTTACAAATATTGAATTTTATTTTGAAAAAAATAAATTCATACTTGCTTCCTCTGTTATTACTGCACTTTTAAATATAGCTATGAATTATGTTTGCATTATTTTCTTTGGGTACATTGCAGCTGGATACACAACACTTGCGTGTTGGATTGTTTATAGCGGATCTCAATATTTATTTATGAAAAAAGTCTGCAAAGAAAATAATGTTCCGAATCCGTACAATGGAAAAGCAGTGTGGGGGATTGCGGGTATATTTATTTTGCTTGCAATCCTGAGTGAAGCACTATTCTTGACAAGACTGATTCGCTATATTGTTATTGCAATCGCATTTCTTGTTACAGCTGCTTTGCTGTTAAAAAATAAAGAAAAAATTTCAGAACTAATAAAAAAGTAGGAAGAACAATGCGAAATAAACAGATTGAGGGATTAAGAGCTATTGGGGTAATAATGATAGTCCTGTTCCATTACATATACAGATTCAATGAATTGTATGGAGATGCGTCAGCATTTTCAGTGCTTTCGCAATGGGGCTCAATAGGTGTAGGACTTTTTTTCATGATGTCAGGGTATTTCATGTTTGGTGGTTCTCATAAAGCATATGAAACATTATTCCAATATTATAGAAGAAAGGTTGGACGCCTTTATGCGCCTTATTTTCCTGCAATTATTGTGACTTTTTGGTTACATCTGTAGCAAAATTACCAGGACGTACAACAACGGTTTTTGATCTTTTTTTGAATGTTGTATTAATAAATGGTTTTATTGGAACGCCGTATGTCGATACAGCACATTGGTATTTAACATATTTAATTGCCTTCATTGTAATAGCAGGAATTGTCAAATACAGTAAAATCAAGGAAACTTATGCAATACCAGTATGGATTTTGTTCTCCTATATAATTCGTGTACCGATTGGTAGGTTAGGGATGCCTTCAGAGGTAGAACATTTTTTACGTATTATCTCAGGTGGTGGAAATTTATATCCGTTTATATTGGGAATCGTTATTTATGAGCTAAAAAAAGAAAAATCATTTCTTGAAAAAGGTGTTTTGCTACTGAGCGCAATTTTTTCGATCTATAACATTGTGATGTTGTACAATAAAGTTGCAGCAGGGTGGATTATAGTATTTGCTTTAGTGCTTCTTTTGTGTATTGATTGTAAATTAAACTTCTTTTCATACGATGTGCTGCAAAAAATAGCGAGTATATCATATCCACTTTATTTGATTCATCAAAATATTGGATACGTCATCATTTTATCATTGAGAAAAGTAGTGGGCTACGGAATATCAGTAATAGTAGCATTTTTTGTGGCTGTTTTTTTATCAGTTGTGTTATACAAAATAGAAAAATTAACAAAAGGAAGGAATCTGTTATGTCGCTTAATTCGAAAATAATTGAAGTAATATATTTCATTCGCCGGAAATACAGGGGGGGGGTATATAGATTTTTTCTGATTCCGTACTGGAAAGAGCATTTTAAAAAATTTGGAACGGACGTCTGGATTGGTCGTAATTGTTCATTTATATATTCCCATGTTGAAATAGGAAACGATGTACAAATTGGAGACGGAGCTAGTTTTATTGCTTCAAAGGCGAATATCCGCATTGGAAATAAGGTGATCTTTGGACCTAATGTGACCATACGTGGTGGGGATCATCAAACAAATGTTATTGGTCGATATATGAAAGATATTAAAGAATGCGAAAAGGACCCGCAGTTGGATCAGGATGTAATAATTGAAGATGACGTTTGGATTGGATGCAATGTGACAATTCTAAAGGGCGTTCATATAGGGTGCGGAAGCGTAGTGGGTGCAGGCAGTGTTGTTACGAGGAGTATACCGCCATATACAATATATGTTGGAAGCCATCAACCGTTTACCAAACCTCGTTTTTCATCTGAAGAGATTATAGAACATGAAAGGCTACTAAATAATAAGATGATGGAGTGAGGATATGAGTGTATTACTTATCAATCAAGGGTGGACGGATAAAGATGACAATCGAGTAATCGAAACTCATGATGGAAAAGAAAAAGACATGATTGCCATCAGGTTGTCAGATGTGGAGTATGCAGAGATTTTCAATTGATGTGGTTAAGTAACGGGAAAGGAGCAGCTGATGAACCAAGAACTATTCAACCCACAATCTTCTTCTGTAAGTTCCTCCCGAATCATTTACACCCCATCAACCTTTGCCAGAACATCCTTGCTCCATCTGCAGGAGGTTGGCTCTTTGCAGGCTGTTCACCCACACATATCTACCCGAACCGACCTGGTGTCCTTTTTGTGTTTTGTGGTTCTATCTGGAAAAGGTAGTCTGAAATACGAAGGTGTGAACTATGAACTGGGAGCAGGAGACTGTGTGTTTATCGACTGCCGGAAAGCGTACAGTCATTCTACATCTAATAATCTTTGGTCGCTTCAATGGTGCCACTTCTATGCACCATCTCTTCCAGCCGTATATGAAAAATACAAAGAGCGCGGCGGTCGGCCTGTGTTCCATCCGGCGAATATCAAACCATTCACTACGCTCCTTACGGACATCTACGATTTGGCATCATCTTCCGATTACATACGAGATATGCGGATTAACGAGAAACTGGGAATGTTGCTTACACTGCTAATGGAACAGTCCTGGCATCCAGAGAGCATGACGGTGAGCCGAAAGCGGCTGGAACTGGCAGTCGTAAAGGAGTATCTGGACGAGCATTACACGGAAAAAATCGCATTGGATGATCTTTCTGAACACTTCTTTATCAATAAGTTCTACTTGTCCAAAATCTTTAGAGAAACATATGGAACGACGGTCAATAACTATCTGATCTCAAAGCGGATCACCAGAGCCAAGCAGCTACTCCGATTTACAGATATGACCGTGGATGAAGTTGGTGCTGCGGTCGGTATGGGAGACGCAAATTACTTCAGCCGGATGTTCCGCAAGGTGGAAGGCATCAGTCCAAGGGAGTACAGAAAGCAATGGTAAAGCCAGTAATAATAGAAACACAACGATTTGAGGACTTCCGAGGCTGGCTTTCTGTGCCGGTGGACAAGTCAATCGACTTCCATGTGGTTCAGATCAATCAGGGCTTCAGCAGGAAAGCCGGAACGCTGCGTGGACTACACTTCCAAGAGGGAGAGCACGCACAGGCAAAGCTGGTATCCTGTCTGCACGGTTCGATTTTCAATGTGGCTGTTGATCTTCGACCGGGAGACACCTTTGGGTATGCTTATGGCGAGATTCTCTCCTTTGAAAATCAGAAGCAGATGCTGATTCCGCGTGGCTTTGCCCATGGCTACCTGACACTGGAAGATGACACCCTGATGCAGTGGTGCGTGGACAATGATTTCTGCAATGAAGCGGCAAGAGCAGTGCGCTATGATTCCGATTTCATCTGGCAGACCGAGCCTTGGCCTATGCGGGAATATATCCTATCCGAAAAAGACAAAAATGCAATAAAACTTTCCGAGCTGCGCAAGTTTTGAGCCTGCGCGGCTCTTTTTATTTCATCCCGGACCGAAGAAGCCAAGATAGTGCTAATATCGGACTGCTTATGCACTTCTGAAAGGACAAATATCCTTTTAAAATATGAATGTACGACAAAATCAACCAACATAAGTTTTATCGCAAGGCAAGAAATTAGTGCAACATTCAAACAGCATATTTGCGATATGCAATTCAACGCTGTTGCTGTTGC
>OOIF01001351.1_pt1 | contig 21060 bp, 20 predicted proteins | sample 1691961 | NCBI WGS metagenome assembly OOIF01 (sample SAMN06348146, study PRJEB24527) | human gut metagenome | biome: human gut; feature: ankylosing spondylitis patient; material: feces | host: Homo sapiens | place: China | collected 2015-10 | reverse complement strand
TGTGCCGAAGATAGTTAGCTGGAAACGGCTTGTGAAAATAGGTAGTCGCCGACTTGAACAGAAAGCTCTGAGAGAAATCTCAGGGCTTTTTTGTTGCACAAAAATATGGAGCGGATTTTGGTCGAAATGATAACAGGACAGGACTTGACAAAAATACTACTATGCAATACAATATAGATAAGCTACTATGTATTACATAATAGATAAAAGGAGGTATCCAGTGGAAAACAACACACAATTGCTCAAGGGCGTTTTGGAATTCTGTGTTCTGAAATTCATTAGCAGAGAGCCGACCTATGGCTATGAGATCGTGATGCATCTAAAACAGGTCGGGTTTTCTGACTTGAGTGAAAGTACACTCTATCCGCTGCTACTGCGGCTGGAACAGCAGGGAAAGGTCACGGTGGAACGCAGACCCTCCCCCAAGGGACCGAGCCGGAAATACTACGTTGTAACGGAAGAAGGGCGGCAGGCGCTTCTTGAATTCCGACAAGATTGGAGCCAGCTATGCCAGCTGGTGGAAAAAATTTTTAAGGAGGAGCCAGATGAATAAGTATTTTGCACTGCGAAAAGCGAACCGGATGCGTACCAGACTGCTGACAGAAAAAAGTCAGGAGCAGCTTAAGGAAGTGATCCGCTATCTTCGTCGGGTCAGCTGGGACTTCTGCGGGATTGAACTTGTGCGCAACGATCTGCTTGATATTTCCATCCAAGCCAATGCGGAAAATCAGGAACTGTTCGATTCGATTTCGGATGCAAAAACCTTCGTAGAGGAGGTCAAGCCAAGTTTGAAAACACTGAGAGCTGCGGATTACTTCTGGTTTCTTGCACCGCTGTATTTCTTCTTTGAGTGGGGCGTGGAAGGGCTGCTGCTTTACCCGGTAATTGGTGATTGGGTTTTTGAACTTTCTGTAGGCTATCTGATGCAGCTTGTTGTTGCAGTGACGGTTTTTTGCGCACTGTTCCGCCGGATGATGGAGCAGGTAGGCTTTCCGCCACGAGAGCATTGGCTGAAATATGCTACATGGCTGGTGCTTTATATCGTGACCCTGTATGGAACGGGCTGGTTCTTTACCCAGATCGCGGGTAAGATCGTACTGCTGCGGCTTCCGATCCTTAGCTATTCGATTTTTTGCCTGCTTCTGGGTGCAGGACTGTATGCAATACATTTTTGGAGATATGGAAAAGACCCGCGTCTGAGTGCTCGCATATAAAGTAAAAAGCGCCCCCGCTGCACTGTGCATAACGGTGCAGCGGGGGCGCATACTTTATTGGGTGGTGTACCGGTCAGGATACGAGCTTCTGCTTAGCCCTTGCCGGCGCAGCCGAACAGCTCGATCTTCTCCTTGCACTTGTCCTCGATGGCCTTTGCACCGGGAGCCAGCAGCTTGCGGGGGTCGAAGCCCTTGCCCTGCAGATCCTTGCCGGCCTCGATGTACTTACGGGTGGCCTCAGCAAAGACCAGCTGGCATTCGGTGTTGATGTTGATCTTGGAGACGCCCAGACTGATGGCCTTTGCGATCATCTCGTCGGGGATGCCGGTGCCGCCATGCAGGACCAGAGGAATGTTGTTGGTGGCCTTGTGGATGCGGTCCAGAGCCTCGAAGTCCAGGCCCTTCCAGTTTGCGGGGTAGACGCCGTGGATGTTGCCGATGCCGGCAGCCAGGAAGTCAACGCCCAGAGCGGTGATCTTTGCGCACTCTTCGGGGTCAGCGATCTCGCCGGCACCCACGACGCCGTCCTCGACGCCGCCGATGGAACCGACCTCGGCCTCGATGCTCAGGCCCTTTGCATGTGCCAGAGCGACAAGCTCCTTGGTCTTTTCCACGTTCTCCTCGATGGAGTAGTGGCTGCCGTCGAACATGATGGAAGAGAAGCCGGCCTCGATGCAGGCCTTGCAGCCCTCATAGGTGCCGTGATCCAGATGCAGGGCAACGGGAACGGTGATGCCCATGGAATCGACCATTGCGCTGACCATGGCAGCGACGGTCTTGAAACCGGTCATGTACTTGCCGGCACCCTCGGAAACACCCAGAATCACAGGGCTCTTCATTTCCTCGCAGGCGGTCAGAACGGACTTGGTCCACTCCAGATTGTTGATGTTGAACTGAGGCACACCGTAGTGGCCATCACGTGCTTTGATCAGCATTTCGGTTGCATTTACCAACATTATTCATTACCTCCACAAAATCATTGGGGTCTTGCTCGTTTCATATCCGCTTTGTGCACGGCTTAACGAACCTACAGAGTTAGTATACCCCAAACAGCGGCCAAAATCAATCCAAACCGGTGTTTTTCCTGTAACAATGCGGGGATTCTGCTTCTGGCAGGGTGCAGGGGGGTACTGCCAGAAGCGCGTATATTCGATAGAATGCAACCAATTTCCATATAATGTGCAACGAGCGGCCGAAAGACAGAAAGCTTGATGAAGGACGGATTTTCAACACAGATCCACATTCGTCAAAATGATATTGGGCAATTTGGCAAAAGCGGACAGGATGCAGTTCAAAAAATTGTCATATTTCCGACTTGTATTCTACAAATTGTACGCAGGAAATCAAAAAAGGTCGAACCAAAAAGTGGAAAACCTTGTGGAAAGTGTGGAATTCCACAGGCAAAACAGGCTTTAAAGCTGGACTTTTGAACTTTCTCCACAGGGTTTTCAACATGTGGAAAAATAATCGCTCTTCTACGGATTGTATACCGCGTTTTTGTGGAAAACTTTTTTCTCCGGCAAAACAGAGGGATATCTACCCAGCAGCCGGGTAAAGCTGATGCAGGGCGGCAGAACATTTCTGCAAAAAAGCGGAAACGGTCTCCGGCACCACGAACAGAAAAACTTTTGCAGGACGCGGATAAAAAACGGTAATTTGCTGGCAAACAAGTTCGGCTTATGCTATACTTCAAGATGAGTTATCATCTTCAGACCATACCGGTGCGCGGCCCAGAGTGCGGCGCGCCTTTTGGAGGGTGTGCACAGCACCTTCCGGTGATACAACGGAAGGAGAAAATCATCATGGAAGAAAAGAACCAGCCGCGCCGTCCGCGCCGCAGCCCGGAAGAGCCGCTGCAGAAGAACGAGAGCCTTGTTTATGGCAAAAATCCGGTGACCGAACTGCTGAAAAGCGGTTCCGGAGTGGACACCGTGCTCATTGCTGAGGGCATGGCTCCGGCCGTGGCGGCTTACTATACTGCATTGGCAAAGGAAGCGGGTGCCACGGTGAAGCGGGTGCACCCCAACAAGCTGCGCCTGATGACCGGCACCGAGAGCCATCAGGGTGTGGCGGCATTTGCCAGCGAGATCGAATACGTGACGGTAGACGACCTGATGGCAGCAGCCAAGGACAAGGGCGAGGCACCTTTTCTGGTGCTGAGCGATGGCATTGAAGACCCGCATAATCTGGGTGCCGTGATGCGCAGTGCTCTGCTGTGCGGTGCGCATGGCATCGTGATCCCCAAGCGCAGCGGCGCATCGGTCACGCCTACCGTCATCAAGTCCAGCGCAGGTGCCGCAGAACGCCTGCCGGTGGCTCGTGTGGCCAATATCGGCGAGACCATCCGCCGCCTGAAGGAGCAGGGCGTGTTTGTCTACTGCGCCGATATGGACGGCGTGTCCCTGCGCAGGAACAACCTGACCGGCCCCATTGCACTGGTGCTGGGCAGCGAGGGCAGCGGTGTTTCCCAGCTGGTGAAAAAGCTGTGCGACGGCGTGGTGCGGCTGGATATGGCAGCACCGGGCACCGGTGTGGACAGCTACAACGTGTCGGTGGCTGCGGGCATTATTCTGTACGAGATCCAGTCCCAACGCGCAGCACAGCAGGCATGATCCGGCATTCGGGCCGGAACCTCAATTTGAATTACAGGAGGGACAAGAATGCCGAAAGATAGAAATAATGGCCGGGAAATGACCCCGGATGAAAAGTTCCGCTCCTTTTTCAGCACCACGGCGGTGGATATCCCGGAGGAGATGACCCGGAGGGACGAAAACCAGCCGGAGGAAAAGCCGCAGAAACGGTTTGGCCTGTTTGGCCGTGGTAAGGAAAAGCAGGAGACTGACGAAGCTGCAGCAGAGCAGCCGCAGGAAATGCCCACCGGTGAGGTGCGGCTGGGTGAGGATGCGCAGCCGGAACCGGAAGCGGATCTGGAACTGATGCTGAGGCCGGAGGCAGACCCGGAACAGGAACTGGCCCCGTGGCCTTTTCTGGAAAAGGAAGCAGAGGATGCACAGCCGGAAGCATCCGCCAAAAAGCCGGAGGAAAAATCTGCACCGCAAACGGCGGAACCCCCGGCGGCAGTGAAGCCGGAAACACCCCGGCAGAGCGCTGTCCCGGCGGCTAGACCCGCAGAGCAGCACAGCACGGCAAAGCCTCTCCGGCACCCCAAGAATGCGCCGGAGGTGCTGCTGCCGCAGGAAGAGCAGGAGCAGCAGGAGATGGCACAGCTCAAGGCGATGATCAACGGCCTGAGCGACCAGAAGCCGGAAAAGCCTGCACCGAGGGCCGAAGCAGCCCCGGCAGCAGAAACTGAACCGGCTGAAAGCAAAAAGAAACCGTCCGGTGCACCGCTGCCCGCGGCTGTGTTTGCAGCGGTAAAGGAGACGGCACCGGAGCTGCAGCCGGAACCTGTGCCTCAGCCGGAAAAAACGGAGCAGCCGGAAAAGCAGCCGGTGGCCGATTTCTTTGGCAAGGCGCAGAGCGAGGACGCACCGCAGGCACCTTTGGCCCCGGCAGAGGAGCCTGCTGCAAAAGAGGATACCATGAGCCTGCCGCTGCTGCCGCTGGACGGTGAAGAGCCGCAGCAGGCACCGGAGAAGGCATCCGCTGCGCCACAGCCGGAACTGAAAGCTGAGGCGGAGGACGCGGTGTCTCCGGAGGAACATGCCGAAACGGAGCTGCCCGAGCCGGAGGCTACGGCGGATAAGCTGCACCGTATGAGTGCAGAGCTGACGCTGCGCTGCGTGCTGGGCGGCATTCTGGCTGTGGTGCTGCTGCATTTTGGTTTGGTGTCGGATGGGCTGCTGCCCGCCATGGCGGCGCTGGACCCGGATGCTGCCCCGGCGGCATTCTATGGTGCAAACCTGCTGCTGCTGGCAGCAAGCCTGTGCGTTGGCTTCCCGGTGCTGCGGGACGGCCTGACCGGCCTGCGCGGGCGTCCCTCGGCCGATACGATGCCGGCGCTGGCTGCAGTGGCAGCGCTGGTGCAGGCGGTCACAGCCATGCTGAACGCAAATGTTTACCGCGGCACCACCGGCATCTCGCTGCTCAGCGGCATGGCCGCGCTGGGGCTGTTCCTTGCGCTGCTGGGCAGCCGGGTGATGCTGGCTGCTGTCAAGGGCGGCTATGAGCTGGTGACCAATGGTGTGGAGTTCGAGAGTGCCTACCGCGCCAAGGATAAAGACCTGCTGCGCGCCCTTGCACGGGATCTGGAACAGAAGGACCCCTGGGTGCTGCTGAGCCGCCCGATGAAGGAAGCTGACGGCTTTGTGGAGCAGAGCTTGAGCGAGCGCGCAAGCGAGCGCCGTGCCCGCAAAGTTTCGTACATCCTGCTGGGCGTTGCCCTGCTCAGCGGTGTGCTGTTCCTGCTGGCAGGTGCCGGCTGGAACAAAGCTGCGGCTGCCATGGCAGCTGTGCTGTGCATGGGCGCACCGCTTTCTTCTACCCTGATCGCGGGCGTTGCCTCACTGCGGCTGCAGCGTGCGGCTGCGGCTGTGGGCGCAGTCGTGCCCGGTTGGCAGGCCATTGAGCAGCTGGGCGGCATTGATACGCTGCAGATCGATGCAGACGACCTGTTCACCGCCGACAGCGCACAGCTGGAGGATATCCGCATCTTCAAGGGCGGCCGCATCGACCGCGCCATCCTGTACGCGGCCAGCGTGCTCAACCAGAGCGGCGGTACTCTGCAGGGGCTGTTCCGTCAGATCATTGAGGACCGCACCGACATCCTGTTCCCGGTCAAGGATCTGGAGATCCACCGCGGGCTGGGCTTTGCCGCCTGGTGCGACAACAACCACATCCAGATCGGCACCCGCCGTTTCCTGGAGCAGGAGGGCGTGGCCCTGCCGGACGAGGACTACGAGAACCAGCACTCCAAAAACGGGGAGCTGCAGATCCTGTATCTGGCGGTGTCCGGCAACGTGCATGCCATGTTCGTGATCCGCTATGTGGGCGGCCGCAACATCGCCCGCAGCCTTGCCGCCCTGCAGCAGGAGAACATCCGTCTGCTGGTCACCAGTCTGGACCCCAGCCTGACCGCAAAGCACATCACCGAGGCCTACCGCCTGCCGGAGGGCATGGTCACCCTGCTGGATCAGGAGCAGTGCGCCGCCCTCGAGGCCGCCCCGGCCGAGGATGCGCCCTGCTGCATGTACCATCAGAAAGGCTTTGCCAGCCTGACCGGCGGCCTGCGCGCCGCCGACAAGGCCCAGAACGCCGAGACCACGGCCACCACGGTGCAGATGGTGTCGGTGCTGTTCTCGGTGGCCATTGCGGTGCTGCTCACCAGCGCCCGCAGCATCTGGCAGCTGCCGGTGACCTATGTGCTGATGTATCAGGCGGCATGGAGCGCCCTGAGCATCGCCGTGTGCGCCCTGAAACAGCATAACTGAAAATAATTCTCAAAATAAATAGGAATGATTCTTGATTTTCTTCACCGTTTGTGGTATACTCTGTTCAGAGACAAGGACCTGAAGCCCCGCAGTGGGGCTGCCGATACAGACACCGAATAACAAAAGGAGAAGAGAGTATGGAACTCAAGGGTACCAAGACCGAGAAAAACCTGTGGGAAGCCTTTGCAGGCGAGAGCCAGGCACGCAACAAGTACACCTACTTTGCCAGCATGGCCAAGAAGGAAGGCTATGAGCAGCTGGCTGCCATCTTTGAGGAGACCGCCGGCAACGAGAAGGAGCATGCCAAGATCTGGTTCAAGCTGCTGTGCGGCGGTGCCATCCCCGACACGCTCACCTGCCTGGACATGGCCGCCGGCGGCGAGCACGACGAGTGGACCGAGATGTACCCCCGCATGGCCAAGGAGGCCAAGGAAGAGGGCTTCAACCAGATCGCAGCCCTGTTCACCATGGTGGCACAGATCGAGAAGGAGCACGAGGAGCGCTACCGCGCCCTGGCCGAGAACCTGAAGAACCAGAAGGTGTTCGCCCGCGAAGAGCAGCAGCTGTGGCAGTGCCGGAACTGCGGCTACACCTTCATCGGCAAGTCGGCTCCGCTCAAGTGCCCGGTGTGCGCACACCCCCAGAGCTACTTTGAGCTGAAGAAGATCAATTACTGATGTGACCCACCCCAGAGGGACGACGGCAGTCGTCCCTCTTTTGCTGTTCAGAGCAGCGGCCGTTCCGGCAGAAAGATCATTGTCCCGCGGGAAGAATAGATCAGCCGCTGCACGGCGCAGCCGTACAACAGAAACAGCACCGCCAGCACCAGCACGGCCAGCAGCAGCCCGCGCAGCCAGTGCCGGTGCCGTGGGCGGAAGGAACGGTGTGCTCCGGGCCGGTATCGCATGGTCTGCGCCTCCTTTTTTGCATTTGCCCATCCTATGCAGGGCCGCAGACGATTGTGCAGGCGGGGCCGCTGTGGTAAGATAAAGGGAGAACCATTCATCCAAAGGAGTTTTTATGCTGACGATTACCTTACTGGGCACGGCGGCCACCATGCCGCTGCCGGACCGCGCCCTCAGTACGGCCTTTGCAGCCTGCGGCGGCCACGGCCTGCTGTTCGACTGCGGCGAGGGCACCCAGGCGGCGGCCCGCCGTGCCGGGGTCAACCTGATGCGTGCGGACGCCGTCTGTCTGACCCATTATCACGGCGACCACATCTTCGGCCTGCCGGGTCTGCTGCAGACGCTGGGGGCCCAGGGCCGCACCCGGCCGCTGCTGCTGGTGGGGCCGAAAGGGCTTGCCGGCATCTGGAGCGCCGTGCGTGCCCTCACCGGGCCGCTGCCCTATGCCGTGCGCCTGCAGGAAGCAGATGGGCCGCTGGCACTGGATGCGCTGTCGGAGGGCTGGCCGGCGGGTGCTGTGCTGCGTCCCTTTGCCACCCGGCACCGGGTGCCCAGCGTGGGTTATCGGTTGGAGCTGCCCCGGGCAGGCCGGTTCGACCCGGCCCGGGCCCGGGCGCTGGGGGTGCCGGTGCAGCAATGGAAACTTCTGCAGCAGGGGCAGAGCGTTCTCGTGAAAGGCCGCACCGTGGCCCCGGCGGAGGTGCTGGGCGCGCCGCGCCGGGGGCTGAGCATGGTATTCTCCGGCGACACGGCCCCCTGCGCCGCGCTGGAGCAGGCCGCACAGGGCGCTGACCTGCTGATTTGCGACGCCACCTATGCGCTTCCGGAACAGGAAGCCCAGGCAGCTCAGTGGGGGCACAGCACCTTTGGGCAGAGCGCCGCGTTGGCGGCCCGCGCCGGGGCGCATCGCCTCTGGCTGACCCACTATTCCCCCATGATCACCGACCCGGAAGCAGATCTGCCCCAGGCGCAGAGCATCTTCCCGGCGGCAGTGTGCGGCGCAGACGGGATGCAGATCACCCTGCAGTACGAGGAGGCGTGACCCATGCAAAACATCCGATTGGACGCCGGTGCGGCGGCTCTGCTGGCCCGGCTGCACGGGGCCGGATATGCGGCCTACGCGGTGGGCGGCTGCGTGCGGGACAGTCTGCTGGGGCGCACCCCGCAGGACTGGGACCTTTGCACCAGTGCCCGGCCGGAGCAGGTGCTGGCATTGTTCGGGGAGGGGCAGTGCATCCCCACCGGGCTGCAGCACGGCACCGTGACCATCAAGTACGGCGGCCAGCTGTACGAGACCACTACCTTCCGCACCGAGGGGGCCTATACCGACGGCCGCCACCCGGACGAGGTACACTTTGTGCCGGATGTGCGGCAGGACCTGGCCCGGCGGGACTTTACCATCAATGCCATGGCCTACAACGATGCCGAGGGGCTCATCGACCCCTTTGGGGGGCAGCAGGACCTGCAGCAGGGCATCCTGCGGGCCGTGGGCGACCCCGCCACCCGCTTTGAAGAGGATGCCCTGCGCATCCTGCGGCTGTACCGGTTCGCGGCGCGGTTCGGCTTTGCCATCGACCCGCCCACTGGGCAGGCGGCCCGGGCACTGTGTGCCCATCTGGACTGCGTGTCGGTGGAGCGGATCGAAGAAGAGCTGTCTAAATTGCTGGCAGCACCCGCCCCGGCGGCATATCTTGATGAAAAAATACTAAAAGTTATTATTCCAGAGCTTTCCGCCCCGGCATTGCAGGCCGCAAAGCCGGTGGTGGATGCCTGCCCGGCGGGCACAGAGGACCTGCCCGTGCGGTGGGCCGCATTGCTGATGAGCCTTGGCGAGGACGGCACCCGCAAGGCCCTGAAACGCCTGCGCTGCTCCAACACCTGCATCGAGCAGACGGCGGTGCTGGTGAGAGAGGTCCATCCGGGAGCTTTCTCTTCGGACACGAATAGGGGCATTCCATCCCCCGCCCTACTGCCTGCGGCAGCAGGGTCCCACCCTCCGGATGGTCCTCAGAGAAACTCCCGGACGGGCCTCGGACAAGCTCCCGCTGCCCCCGATACGGTCATCCGCATCCGGAAACTGCTGGGCCGGTACGACCTGCACACCGTGCAGCGGCTGGCGGCGCTGGGCGCTGCCATGGAGCCGGAACAGGCGGCTGATTTTGCCGCGCAGGCAGAATTGGCCGCACAGCTGGACGCCGACGGCGTGTGCTGCCGGGTCAGCCAGCTGGCCGTGAACGGCCGCGACCTGATGGCGGCGGGCATCCCGGCAGGGCCCGGCCTGCGCAGGACGCTGGAAGCCCTGCTGGACGCGGTTATCCGGGGGCAGCTGTCTAACGAGCGGCAGTGCCTGCTGGACGCCGCAGGGCAAATTTCTGCGTCTTGACAACTGGTTTTTGCCGCGTTACTATTATACTACTATTTTAGTGTGTTGAACACGCCAAAGGAGAAGCTATGACCACACAGAACTCTGCGCCCCGGCCCCCGCGCGCCCTCATTGCCATGAGCGGCGGCGTGGACAGCTCGGTGGCTGCCTGGCTGATGCAGCGGGACGGGTACGACTGCACCGGCATCACCATGCGCCTGACCCACAACGAGATGCTGGGGCAGTCCGGGTTCCACACCTGCTGCTCGGAAAAGGACATCGAGGACGCCGCCGAGGTGGCCTTTGCCCTGGATATCCCTTACGAGGTGCTGGACTTCACCGCCGACTTCCGGGAACAGATCATCGAGAAGTTTGTCCGGGTGTATGAGGCCGGCGGCACCCCAAACCCCTGCATTGATTGTAATAAATACATGAAGTTCAACCATCTGTTGAACTGGGCGCAGGCCCACGGCATGGAATATGTGGTCACCGGCCACTATGCCCGGGTGGAACAGGACCCGGACACCGGCCGCTGGCTGCTCAAAAAGGGGCTGGATGAGGGCAAGGATCAGAGCTATGTGCTGTACAACCTCACCCAGCAGCAATTGGCTCATGTGCGCCTGCCGCTGGGGGCCCTGCACAAGACCGAGGTGCGTGCCATCGCCGAGCAGCATCATTTCATCAATGCCCGCAAACACGACAGCCAGGACATCTGCTTTGTGCCCGACGGCGACTATGCCCGCTTTATGGAGGGCTTTACCGGCAAACACTACCCCGCCGGTGATTTTCTGGACGAGAGCGGCAAGGTGGTGGGCACCCACAACGGTGCGGTGCGTTACACGCTGGGCCAGCGCAAGGGCCTTGGGCTGGCACTGGGGGCCCCGGTGTACGTCTGCGGCAAGGACATGCAGGCCAACACGGTCACCGTCGGCCCGGAGAGTGCTTTGTTCGACCGCATCGTCTATGCGGAGGATGTGAACTGGATCGCCATCCCGGAGCTGACCGGACCGCTGCGGGTCACGGCCCGCACCCGCTACCACCAGACCGAGCAGGCCGCCACTGTCTACCCGGCGGAAAACGGCTTCCGGCTGGAGTTTGAGCAGCCCCAGCGTGCCCCCACGCCCGGCCAGTCGGTGGTGCTGTATCAGGGGGATGTGGTGCTGGGCGGCGGCATCATTACGAGAGTGGAAAAGTAACAAGGAGACAAAACGCAATGCAAGATCAGTATTCCCGCACCCAGCTGCTGCTGGGCGCAGAGGCAATGGAAAAGCTGCACGATTCCCGCGTGGCCGTGTTTGGCATCGGCGGTGTGGGCGGCTACACGGTGGAGGCACTGGCCCGCAGCGGTGTGGGCGCACTGGACCTCATCGACGATGATAAGGTCTGCCTGACCAACCTCAACCGCCAGATCATTGCCACCCGCAAGACCGTGGGCAAATTCAAGGTGGATGTGGCCGAGGAGCGCGTCCACGACATTGACCCGGACATCAAGGTCACTACCTACAAGACCTTCTTCGGCCCGGAGACCCAGGACAGCTTCGACTTCTCCCAGTTCGACTATGTGGTGGACGCCATCGACACCGTCACCGGCAAGCTGGCTCTGGTGATGAAGTGCAAGGAAGCCGGGGTGCCCATCATCTGCTCCATGGGCGCAGGCAACAAGATGGACCCCACCCGCTTTGAGGTGACCGACATCTACAAGACCTCGGTCTGCCCGCTGGCCAAGGTGATGCGCACCGAGTGCCGCAAGCGCAAGATCAAGCACCTGAAGGTGGTGTACTCCCGGGAGCCTGCCATGACGCCCCTGACCGAGGACATGGCACCGGAAGCACCCTGCCCGGCAGATGCCCAGCGTCCGGGGGCTCCCCGTCGGTCAACGCCGGGCTCCAACGCCTTTGTGCCCTCGGTGGCAGGGCTGATCATTGCCGGGGAGGTCATCAAGGACCTGGTGGGCTTTGTGCCCCTGAAGGGTTGATCTCCGTTTCCAAAACGTAAAATGTGCAAGAAAAAATCCCGTCTGAACTGCTTCAGACGGGATTTTTTCGTGCTTGTCAAGGGGCGGCACAAACCGCACCCGCAGCAAAAAGCCCCGCCGACAGAGGGAAAGGTGTCAACGGGGCTTGCGGAAATGTCGTATTCAGGAACGGTCAGAAAGCGGCTCAGTCGTCGGCGCTCTCATCCAGGTTGCCCAGCTTCTTGGCCTGCTCCACCACGGCGGGCACCAGCATTTCGGGCAGGATCTCGTAGCGGGCAAACTCGGTGGTGAACCAGCCGCGGCCCTGGGTGGTCTGCCGGATGAAGGTGGTAAAGTTGGCCAGCTCAGCCAGCGGCACTTCGGCGATGATGGTCTGCAGGCCGTCCTCGTCGGGCTCCATGCCCAGCACGCGGCCGCGGCGCTTGGTCACATCGCCCATGATGTCACCGGTGTTGTCGTTGGGGACATGGGCCTTCAGGGTGTGGATGGGCTCCAGAATGACCGGCCCGGCCTCCGGCATGGCGGCCTTGTAGGCCAGCTTGGCGGCCATGATAAAGGCCATCTCGGAGCTGTCCACGGGGTGGTAGCTGCCGTCCAGCAGGGTGGCCTTCAGGCCCACCACGGGGTAACCGGCCAGCACGCCCTTTTCGGCTGCCAGGCGCACGCCCTTTTCCACGGCGGGGAAGAAGTTCTTGGGCACGCTGCCGCCGAACACCTTTTCCTCGAACACCACCTGCTCACTGTCGCAGGGCTCGAAGTTGATGATAACGTCACCGAACTGGCCATGACCGCCGGTCTGCTTCTTATGGCGTCCCTGTTTCTGGCAGGCCTTGCGGATGGACTCGCGGTAGGCGATGCGGGGAGCTTCCAGACCGATCTCCACGCCGAACTTGTTCTTCAGCTTAGCCTTGACCACATCCAGATGCTGCTCGCCCAAGCCGCCGATGACCTGCTGATGGGTCTCGGCGTTGTTGATGTAGCACAGGGTGGGATCTTCTTCCATCAGGCGTGCCAGTGCGCTGGAGATCTTGCCCTCGTCGCCCTTTTTGGCCACGGTAACAGCCATGAACAGGCTGGGCTTGGGGAATACAGGGGCGGGCAGCTTGACCACGCGGTCTGCATCGCACAGGGTATCGCCGGTCTTTGCGCTCACCAGCTTTGCCACAGCGCCGATATCACCGGCACCGATGCCGTCGTTTTCGATCTGCTTCTTGCCAAGGACAGTCAAGGGCTTGGTGATCTTTTCCACCTCGCCGGTGCGGGCGTTGGTCAGCGGTTCGCCTGCGGTCACCTTGCCGCTGATAACACGCAGATAGCTCAGCTTGCCCACGAACGGGTCAGCCACGGTCTTAAAGACGTAGGCGGCAGTTGGCTCATCCTCGGTGCAGTGCAGTTCCACCGGCTCGCCGTTGGCGTCCTCAGCCAGCGTGCTGGCCTCGTGCTCCGGGCTGGGCAGCAGCTTGTGCATATTGAACAGCAGCATATCCAGTGCCTGCATATTCACGGCGCTGCCGCAGAACACGGGGGTGATCAGGCCGTCCTTAACGCCCTTTCGCATACCCTCCACGATCTCCTCGGTGGTAAAGGGCTCGCCGCCGAAGAACTTTTCCATCAGCTCATCGTCGGTTTCCGCAATGGCCTCGCCCATGGCCTCGATCAGGCCCTGGAAGCGGTGGCCGATGTCCGGCAGGTCCACCTGAATCTGCTTGCCGCCCTCGTACTTAAAGGCCTTCTGGCTGAACAGGTTGATGTACACAGGGGTGCCGTCATCCAGCTTTGCGGGCACGACGCAGGGGCAGACGGTGGAGCCGAAGCGGATCTTCATATCCTCAAGGATCTTGAAGTAGTTGGCGTTTTCCAGATCGCACTTGGACACGAACACCATAGTGGCCTTGCCGTTCTTGCGGGCCAGCTGGAACGCCTTCTCTGCGCCTACGGTAACACCGCTGCGGCCGGACACGCACACCAGCACGCTCTCGGCGGCGCGGATGCCCTCGTACTCGCCTGCTTCAAAGTCGAACAGACCCGGTGCATCGATCAGGTTGTACTTGATGCCCTCGTACTCCACCGGCACAACGGACGCCGACAGGCTGGCCTTGCGCTTTGCTTCCTCGGGATCAAAGTCCGAAATCGTGGTGCCGTCCTCGACCCGGCCCATACGCTCGGCAGCGCCCGAAAAATAGACCAGCGCCTCGGTGAGCGTGGTCTTGCCGCTGCCGGCATGACCGGCAATCAGGATATTGCGGATGTTGTTGCTTGCGTATTTCATATCGGTTTTTCCCTCATTTCCGCCGCACGGAGCGTTCTCTCCGTTTTTGTGGCATATTTTACAAAGATAATACCACACTCGAAACGATTTTTAAATATATCGTTTCAAAATTTGGCAAAAACGCCTGCCAAACTTCCGGGCACCGTTTTGTGCAAGTTGACATTGGGGTGTAAAACGGACGGGCAGAAAAAGCAGAACTCCCGGCAGCGCGTACAGGCGCGAAACCGGGAGTTTTCGTTGCAAATATGCGGGTTTTATGGTATGCTGTAAGTGCCGCTTCGGCGGTAAGGGCGTTGATTGCATAATCGGTGGTCTAGCTCCTTCCGGCTGCGCGCCAGAGGGGACGAAAAACTTTTTGCTTCCCCTGACGCGAAAGCGGAAAAGGGGGGGGATGCCTCATGACGTTTGAACAGGTCGTGCTGTTGCTCACGCTGCTTGGCGGAGCAATCTACATTACCTTCGAGATCACATGGACGATTTCCAACGGCAAAAAGAAATGACCGCTCATGCCCTCAGAAAGCAAGCGGTCATTCTTTACGACTGATTAGCCGGATGAGGAGCTGACCATTGCAGTCAGCGCTCTTTCTATTCGTAGTATAGTCTATTTTTCCGGGTTTGTCAAGCCGCAGACCCGTTGGAAGGGCAGGAGGTTTTACGCGATGAAACGCGAGGATTATATCAACTGGGACGAATATTTTATGGGCATTGCGCTGCTTACCGCCATGCGCTCCAAAGACCCTAACAGTCAGGTGGGCGCGTGCATCGTAAGCCCGGAAAACAAGATCCTTTCCTTAGGCTACAACGGGATGCCCATGGGCTGCAGCGATGACGAGATGCCTTGGGAGCGGGAGGGCGCCCCCCTGCAGACCAAGTATATGTACGTCTGCCACGCCGAGCTGAACGCCATTCTCAACAGCGCCCACAACAACCTGAAGGGTGCCCGGGTGTATGTGACCCTGTTTCCCTGCAACGAGTGCACCAAGGCCATCATCCAGTCCGGCATTGCCGAGGTGGTGTACTACGGCGACAAGTACCACGACAGCGATTCCAGCATTGCAGCGCGGTTCATGTTCGAACACGCCGGTGTCCGGCTGACCCCCTATAAGCCCACCGGACGCCGGGTAGAGCTGGAGCTGTAAGCTCCCTCTTGACCTTCCCGATGCAACGTATTATAATAGAATCACAGGTTGAATAAATATTCGTTATCACTTGCATAGAGAGGGAAATATACAATGGAACTGAAAAATCGCAGCTTTTTGAAGCTATTGGACTACACCCCTGCCGAGATCGGGCAGCTGCTGGAGCTGGCCGCTGACCTGAAAGCCAAAAAGAAGGCCGGTATCCGTCACGACCAGCTGCGGGGCAAAAATATTGCTCTGATTTTTGAAAAGACCTCCACCCGCACCCGCTGCAGCTTTGAGGTCGCCGCCCACGATCTGGGCATGGAAGTGACCTATCTGGACCCCTCCGGCAGCCAGATCGGCAAAAAAGAATCCATTGCCGACACCGCCCGGGTGCTGGGACGGATGTTTGACGGCATCGAGTACCGGGGCTACGGCCAGCAGATCGTGGAAGAGCTGGCAAACTACGCCGGTGTGCCGGTGTGGAACGGCCTGACCAACGAGTTCCACCCCACTCAGATCCTGGCCGATTTCCTTACTATTCAGGAGCATTTCGGTCATTTGAAGGGCATCCACTTTGTTTACTTTGGTGACGCCCGCTACAACATGGGCAACAGCCTGATGGTGGGCTGCGCCAAGATGGGTCTGCACTTCACCGCCTGCGCCCCCAAAAAGTACCAGCCGGACCCCGCGCTGGTGGAACAGTGTCAGGCCATTGCCGCCCAGACCGGGGCTACCCTCTCCTTTGAGGAGGACCCCGTCAAGGCCGCAAAGGGCGCAGATGTGCTGTACACCGATGTGTGGGTGTCCATGGGTGAACCGGTAGAGGTTTGGGCTGAGCGCATCCACGATCTGGCCCCCTACCAGATCAATCAGGATCTGATGAATATTGCCGGCCCTGATGCAGTATTTATGCACTGCCTGCCCGCCTACCATGACCACAAGACCACCGTGGGCAAGGAGATGGGCGAGCGCTTTGGCCGCGATGCCATGGAAGTGACCGATGAAGTGTTTGAAGGCCCCCAGAGCATCGTGTTTGACGAAGCCGAGAACCGGATGCACACCATCAAGGCCGTGATGGCTGCGACCCTTGGCTATGTAAAATAACGGATCACAAATAAAAAAGGGAGGCTGCGTTTGCAGTCTCCCTTTTGCTTTGCCTGTTAGGCTTCCTTCAGCTTCAGCACGCCAGCCTGTACCAGACGCTTGCGCAGCAGTGCACCCACGATGCAGCTCACCACGATCTTGGCGAGGTCCAGCGCAATGAACGGGTACACGCACACCGAAAGCGCATAGCCCAGCTCGCACTGCATCTGGAACACGAACCATGCGGTGCCCAGCACGTAGCAGGCGGCATCGCCCAGCACAAGGCCGATGCCGGAGATCACCGGCTGGCCCTTGCTCTTTTCGATGAACAGACCGCCGATGAAGGCCAGCAGCAGGTAGCCCACCAGATAGCCGCCGGTGGGGCCTGCCAGCTTGGCAATGCCCGCGCCGTAGCCGGAGAATACCGGCACGCCCACAAGGCCGATGAGCAGGTACACCGCCACGCTCAAGGTGCCGAACTTGGGCCCCAGCAGCCATACGGTCAGGCAGATGACAAAGTTTGACAGCGAAATGGGAATGGCCCCGATAGGCACGCTCAGCGGGCCAAGCACGCACAGCGCGGCGGCCATCAGCGCAGTGACAGCCATCTGATAGGTGGTCAGTTTTTTGTTTTTCATAGAATAGAATTCCCCTCTGTTAAAAATTTACAAGGCATCTGTGCCCGAGTATAACGCGGCAGAGGGAAGACGGTCAACAATGAAGTTGCAGCAGGGTTTACAATAGGGCGTGTTGTAATGCGTCGTAGAATATGGTAAGATGATAACAAAAAAGATTGACCGCCCTGCTTCCAAACTGTGCGGTCAATCTTTTTGACAAACGGGATGGAAAGCTGACCCTTGCAGTCAGCACCCCTTCTATGTTTAGAATACCGCATCAGCGTTATTTATCAAGGAGGTTCCCCATGGGTGGAGGACATGTTTCGCGGCCGGACTTCGGGATGCCGCAGCCGGACCCGGCCTACCCACTGACCGAGTTCTACCTGCTTTTGCAGCACGCACTGGACAAAGCGGGCCGCTTTGCGCTGCCTGCGCTGTATGCCCGCGTGCAGGCACCGGCCCGGCACATCTATCTGGACGAGGCGCGGGAATATTTGAGCCTTTCGCCTACCGGGCGGGAGGGGGATATCCGCCTGCTGGCCGAGGGCAGTCTGCAGCTGCTGTACAGCACCCTGCACGTCCAGCCGGACGGCACGCCTGCAGCCCTGCTGCTCACCGAGGAGTGCACCCGCGCCACGGTGGCGGTGCGGCTGCTGCCGCCCTTTGTGTGGGAGGACCCGCTGCCGCCGCTGCCGGACACTCCTGCGGCGTTGACGCTGCAGTTGACCATGCAGGATGTGATGCAGGCCGATACCGACCCGGCAGCGCTGGGCAGAAAGCTGGCTGGCACAGCGGCGAACAAGCGCTGGCTGCACCATCCGAAGGCCGAGACCTTCCTTGCAGAACGGGTGGCCCTGCTGCAGAGAGTATATAAAAGGTGATTTTCATAAATTTTTCCAGCAATGCAATCTTCGGGGGCGTTCAGCCGTGTATAGGGTGAATGTCCCCCGTGGAACACGAATTCCACCAGCCCTGTACAGGCGGTAAAGGAGAGCTTGAAACTATGGGACAGCTGACCAGAAACGAAGTATTTACGCTGGCAGTGCAGAAATACAGCGATGCTGTTTACCGCGCTGCCATACACAACAGCCGATGCACAGCCGATGCCGAGGACGTGGTGCAGGATGTCTACGAGAAGCTCCTGCATTATAATGGTACGTTTGAGAGTGAGGAGCACCTCAAGGCGTGGCTGCTGCGGGTGGCCATCAACCGCTGCCGGGACCTGACCCGCGCAGCCCATCAGAAGGACACCGAGCTGGACGAGAACCTGCCCGCGCCCGATGCGTTTGAGGACGGCAGTGTGCTGGACGCAGTGCGCGCCCTGCCGGAAAACTACCGCAATGCCATCTATCTGCATTACTACGAGGGGTACACGGCGGCGGAGATCGGCCGGATGATGGGCGCACCATCCAACACGGTGCTGAGCTGGCTGCGGCGTGCCCGGGCGCAGTTACATACGATGCTGAAGGAGGAGATCGAAGATGAGGTGGTATGAGTACAAGATGGAGACGGACGACCTCTACGCCCCGGACGATCTGAAGGCAAAGCTGCTGGCCATGACCGACCAGTTGACCGAAGAAGAAAAGGCCCAGCCCATGATGAAGACCGCCGCACCGGTACCGGCCCAGTCCGCCCCGGTGCAGCCGAAGAAGAAACTGATCCGCTTCCCCGCAAAGCGGGTGGGCGCACTGGCGGCCTGCCTTGCTGTGTGCGTGGTAGGCTATGGTGCTTTTGCCACCGGACAAATCGGCCTTGGCGCAAAGAGCAGCAGCCCGGCGGTCTATTATTCTGCGGACAGCACTGCGGCGGTGATGGCGGCAGGCGGCGCGGACCGTGCCGCTGTGGACAGCCCCATGGCAGCCGATTACAGTCTGAACACCCTGTCGCTGGAAAGCGGCGCAGACAACGGCACCGCTGTTTATTCGGAGAACGACGCGGCAGCAGCGGCCCACAGCACCGACCACGCAAAGATCATCTACACCGCGAACCTCAGTCTGGAAAGCAAGGACTACGACGCAGCCCGCGCTGCGCTGGATGCTGCCCTTGCTGAAGCGGGCGGCTATCTGGAATCCAGCAGTGAATACTCGGATGCCGGTGACAGCCGCAGCGTCAGCCTGACCTACCGGGTACCGCAGCAGAACTACGAGAACTTTCTTGCCGCCGTGGCCGAAGCAGGCAACGTGACCTACAAAAACCAGCAGGCCGACGACGTGACCGCCCAGTACATGGACGTGGAGACCCGGCTTGAAAATCTCAAGAACCAGCGAACCCGCCTGCAGCAGCTACAGCAGCAGGCCGACAACCTCTCCGACCTGCTTGAGATCGAGTCCAGCCTGACGGATGTGCAGAGCCAGATCGAGAGCTGGCAGAGCCAGATGGACTGGTACAACGATCAGGTGGAAGAGTGCACCGTGTGCGTGAGCCTGAGCGAGGTGAGCACCTACTCGCCGCCCAGCGAGGGCTTCGGCAGCCGCTTTGTCAGCGCCCTTTCCGCTGGCTGGCAGAACTTTGTGGATGGCCTGCAGCAGGTCATCGTTGCCCTTGCCGGTGCATGGCCGGTGGTGGTGATCGCAGCCGCCGCCTGCGCAGGGTTCGTGGTTTGGAAAAAGAAGAAAAAATAAATCAAAAAATACTTGACATCCGCCCGCCCTTGTGGTATTATACTTGAGCAGTCAGCGAGAACCGCTGAGAGCACAAAGTAAATATCGCGGGGTGGAGCAGTCTGGTAGCTCGTCGGGCTCATAACCCGAAGGTCGTTGGTTCAAATCCGGCCCCCGCAACCACCAAGCGTTCTGAGATCTCTCAGAACGCTTTTTTTGTTGTCTGTATCCGATACGAAGAAGGGGCTGCGCTCGTTCAATGATGGCGGCAAAATCGTACTGCGCAGCGGTGCTTCTTCTATATTTACCGTTTACAACCTGCCGTCCTCCACGGCACGGGCGTGCTCGGCGAGAGCAAGGGCCTTTAGTGTCTGGATCTCGGGCCGGGTGTCGCCCCGGCGGGTGAACAGGCAGGTGGGCATGGGCGGGAAGGGGAACATGAGGGCATGGAACCACTCTCTCGGGGAGCCATGCCCCCGCACCGGACTGAAGAACAGGCACTTGCCTGCCAGCATCCGAACATACTCCTTCTCGAAGCTGGGCACCATCAGCCAGCGCATAGGCACTTCCTCCATGCAGCGGCGAACGATGGAGACAAAAACGGCATCGCAGCTCTCAAAGCAGACGGTCTGCCCGGTGAGCTGCGGCGGTGTGAGGAAGCTTTCGGCACTGAGGGGGTTGTTGGGGCTTGCCAGCAGGTAGCACCGGGTATCGAACAGGCTCATCACGTCCACGGCACTGCCCACCGGCTCAGCAAGCAGCTGCACCAGCGCATCCACGCCGCTTTGCAGTACTTCCTCCGGCGGGCGGAAGGTGGAGTCGGTGACGACTTCCAGATCGCAGTCCGGCAGCTCCCGGCTCAGAGCCAGCAGCAGGTCGTGATAGAGCGGGTCGCGTGCGGCCATGGTGGCGGGTACCTGCAGCACCAGCTTTTCCCGCTGGCGCTGCCCGGCCGCAAGAGCAGCCTGAAAAGCCTCGTAGCCTTTGCGGGTGCTCTGGGCAAACTCGGCAAACAGCTGGCCGGCCTGCGTTGGCTCCACCCGGCAGGTGGTGCGCACGAACAGCGGGGTGCCAAGCTCCTCCTCCAACGTGCGGATCTGGTAGCTCAGCGTGGGCTGGGTGAGGAACAGCTGCCGTGCGGCGACAGAAAAGTTCAGTGTTTCGTACAGCGCCAGAAAGCAGCGCAGCTGGCGGTCGGTCACAGCAGAAGCCTCCCTTCGGGCAAAAGTGATACGCCAATTGTAACAGCGGGCCGGGAAAAGGTCAAGATAACTGATAGAAAAACTGAATAACTGCAAACGGGAAAATTGAATTTCTCTTTTGGTAAAGATTTAATTATAATGAATATCGTCAAAAAAACATCAAACTGTGTCCTGTGCAGCAAAATGTTTTGAGAAAAGAAGACAAGAAGAGAAAAGAAAGGGTTCCGCACTATGAACAAGATCTCGCGCAGAAACTTCATCCGCGCATCGGCTCTCAGCGCTCTGGGCGCTGCCGCTGCAGGCGCACTGTCCGGCTGCT
>OOIF01001344.1_pt1 | contig 21159 bp, 15 predicted proteins | sample 1691961 | NCBI WGS metagenome assembly OOIF01 (sample SAMN06348146, study PRJEB24527) | human gut metagenome | biome: human gut; feature: ankylosing spondylitis patient; material: feces | host: Homo sapiens | place: China | collected 2015-10 | reverse complement strand
GGAGCCTTTTGATGATTCCATGCCGGAACTTTTAAAAAATAACAATATTTATACACATCTGATCTCTGATCATGTGCATTATTGGGAAGACGGTGGTGCAACATATCATTACAGATATAATTCATGGGAAAATATCCGTGGACAGGAGGGGGATATGTGGAAATGTCTTCCTGAATTGTTCGCACCATGCGATGAGAGCAAATTACAGAACAAAGATGGTGTTTATTTCCATGCAACACAGAATTTACAGCGACATGATGCCGTAAACCGTAAGTTCATGAAGACAGAAGAAGATACAGCGCTTGCAAAAACAATTCATGGCGGACTGGAATTTATTGATACAAACCATGATTGTGACCGTTGGTTTTTACAGATCGAATGCTTTGATCCACATGAGCCGTTCTATGTGCCGAAGGACTGGAAAACAGAGTACGAAGATGATTATGAGAATCCGGGAAAAGACTGGCCGCCATATCATCATGTGACCGAGGAAGAAAGTCTTGCAAGACATTATAGATACAAATATGCGGAGCTTTTAGAACTGTGTGACAAATATCTTGGAAAGCTCTTAGACAAGTTTGATGAGCTGGATCTGTGGAAAGATACGATGCTGATCGTAAATACCGATCACGGATATTTGCTGGGGGAACATGGCTGGTGGAGCAAAGTAGTTATGCCTTGTTATGACGAGATTGCGCATATTCCGCTTTTTATCCATGATCCGAGATTTGCAGCAGACGGTCAGCGTAGAAAAGAAATCGTGCAGACGATTGATCTTCCTGCAACAGTATTGGAGTTTTTCAATGTCGGATTGCCGAAGAATATGCAGGGAAGACCAATTCGTACTGTGATCGAGAAGGACGAAAAAATCCGGGATTATGCATTATTTGGAATTCACGGTGCGCATGTTAATATTTATGATGGAAAATATATTTATATGAAAGCGCCAGTTTCTGAAAAAAATACTCCTTTGTATGAATATACGCTGATGCCGATGCATATGAGAAATATGTTCTCACCTGCAGAATTAGAGAAGGCAGAGGCAGTAAGTGGAAATTGTTTTAATTTCACCAAGGGTTGCCCTGTCTGGAAGATTCCAAAAGGAAACGGAAATGGTTCGAAAGATTTCAGTGATCTTTTAATTAATGGAAAAGACAGCGAAGAAGCAAAACATATTGATAATAACAGTATGGTCAATGCTGCCAATTTTGGTGATAAGTTATTTGATATGGAAAAAGATCCGAAGCAGACGACCGTATTAGAAGATAACGCAATCGAAGCCTATATGGCGAATCTCCTCCAAAAAGCCATGAAAGAAAACGACTGCCCGATGGAGCAATTCGAACGTATCGGTATTTCTGGCACAGAGGTAATCAGGGAAGAGGACATTCACCTTTTACATAAGAAGGAAAAAGAGGCACTGCAACCTTCAATCCTGAAAAATCTTGCATGGAGCAAAGGAGCGATAAATACCTATCAGGCATTGATGAAATTTATTCCGGCATCAGACAAAGAACATGTGCGTGAGGTACTTGAGACAAAAATCCCGACGAAAATCACGGAAGAAAAAATTATTCCGAACAATATTTTAGATATTATTCCAGATGTAATTCCTGAGGAATATGTGGATATGGTGGAGTATTTTGTTGGATTGTCGGGCAGGACGGAGTAAAAAAGTATAAATACTGGTTGCATTATTATATACTTTATGTATATAACAAATATAGGAACGAAAGTTCCACTTCATCAAGATGAGTCCTGTGACGGTAAAGACAGGACGGAAAAATAAAAACTGACCGAGTGATGAAGCTTTAGGCGGGAGGTGTGATGCCTCCCGCATTCTTGTATCATATCTGACAATACTCATTTTTTATCCCCAGGAGAAACATGCATTTACCCGAAACTGACTATCAGATTTTAAAACTAACAGACCAATTTTATCAGGCATACCTCTTCAAAGGAACAAGCCGTTCTTCAACTCTTCCATATTTCCACAAACAATTAGGCCTTGAGCATAAAATCTAAAAAATACTTCATACTCTTCGTCAGATATTTTTTCTGATGATAGATAAAATAGTAATATCTTTTGAATTCTGCATCTGTAACATGGATCTCCAATAATTTCCCCGAAGTAATATAATCGAGCGCCTGCGCTTTAGGCAGGAATAAGACACCCTGACCGTGCAGACAAAATTCCAGCAGGGCTTGTGTACTGACACTTTCCAGACTGATTTTTGGCTGGATTCCGTACTGATGGAACCGTTTATCTAGCATGTCGCGGCATCCGCTTCCTGGCTCACGGACAAGAAGTGGTATTTTTTCAAAGTCCTGTATGGAAAGCTCCGGCGAAAGCTGCCGGAAGGAATCTGATTTATCATGTGTATGATGGCTATGCAAAAAAGTAGAAGAAAAGGCAGGAAGAAAAGAAAAATTAGGGCTGCATAAAGCAACCATGGATTCTTCTTTGATCAGAGTCTGTCGTATTCCTGCATGGGAGCTTAAGTTGTCTACGATAGCAAAGTCTAGTTCATTATGAAGAAGACAGTCTTCAATATGACTTGAATTCTGTATCATGGTAAAAAGAGGGATCTCCGGGTGGATCGACTGGAAATCGGAAATAATCTTCGGCAGATAATTGGCTCCAAAAGAAACATTACTGCCGATCCGAATACGCGTGGAAGCAGCAATATCCTGTAAGATATCTCTGGATTCTTCAAATTGTGTCAGGATCGAGTCAGCGTAGCCGCGCAGATATTCCCCGGCATTCGTGATATAAAGCCTTCGGTTCATGCGCTCAAACAGTTTAACCTGATAAAAGGCTTCTAATTCGCGGAGGGCATTGCTGACAGCAGGCTGTGCCATATTCAGATTTTTTGCAGCCTCTGTGATGCTTTCCATGCGGCATACTTCAGCGAAAATGCGCAGATGCTTTAAAGTCATTTTTGGTTCCTCCTTAGGATGCAGATGTATAAAATGTAGGCTATAGAAGAAGCGAGTTGCATTAAGTTTGAATAATGAAATAAATAACAAAATACATAATGGAATTATTATGTATTTTATAATAACATAATAATAGCTTTATTGAAATGAATTTGTTAGAATAATATAGGTTTTTATAGTTGGCTATTTAGAAACTTTCAAAAAGTAAATTTAATTGTGAAAAATAAATAAAAGCAGACGAAGACATTGAGGAACGGCCGGTTCTTAGAAGGCAGCGTCAGCTGGCTTCTTAGTACCGTTGCCAGTGACGCATAGCGGGAGCGTGTCTTCGTTGATTTTATTTATTTTTCACAATTATCATAAATTAAATTACTTATAAATAGCCTGATCATTACAAAAAGAGGAGAAAGAAAATGCTTATTTATCTTGTATTTCTGATCGTATGCTTTGGCGCATCGATCGTAGGTGCTATCTGTGGAATCGGTGGTGGAGTGATCATCAAACCGGTTCTTGATTCTTTTGGGGTGTTGGATGTAACTGCCATCAGCTTCTTATCCGGATGTACGGTTCTTTCCATGACGACCTATTCCGTATTGAAGAATAAAATCAGCGGGGAATCACATGTTACAATGAAAACAGGATTTCCACTGGCAATCGGAGCAGCAGTTGGCGGATTGATCGGAAAATGGCTGTTTTCCTATGTAAAATCTTTAAGCAGTGATCCAAACAAGGTTGGAGCTGTGCAGGCATTATGCCTTTTGATCGTTACACTTGGAACTTTGATCTATACCATTTATAAGGCAAAAATCAAGACCTATGAAGTCGACAGTGCAATTGTTTGTGTACTGATCGGTATTTTCCTTGGAATTATGTCTTCTTTCCTCGGAATAGGTGGAGGACCGATCAACCTGGTTGTTTTGTTCTTCTTCTTTTCCATGTCAACAAAGCTTGCAGCAGAGAATTCCTTATATATTATTTTCTTTTCACAGATCGCAAGCCTGATCTCTACGATCGTGACAGGAAGTGTTCCGGATTTTCAGATCGGTGTGCTGGTACTTATGGTTGCAGGTGGAATTGCAGGTGGAATCTGTGGACGTGCGATCAATAAAAAAATCGATGAGAAGACAGTGGATAAGCTGTTTATCGCATTAATGGTCTTAATGATCGTGATCAATATTTATAATATTTACAAATTTATGTAAAAAAGCAGACAGAGGAGGTATTTATGCCGCCAATTAGTGTTTTGATGAAACCATCCTCAGGGATGTGCAATATGAAATGTGACTATTGCTTTTACTGTGATGAAACACAGAAACGAATCCAGGAATCTTACGGATTTATGTCAGAGCAGACTCTAAAAAATGTGGTCCGGAAGACAATGCTGCGTGCAGAAGGAGCAGTCAGTTACGCTTTTCAGGGAGGCGAGCCGACACTCCGGGGACTGGAATTTTTTGAAAAAGTAGTTGCATTTGAAAAACAATATAATAAAAACGGAATCCGCGTGAATAACGCGCTTCAGACAAATGGGTATCTGATCGATGAGGCATGGTGCAGATTTTTTAAGGAAAATCATTTCCTGGTTGGACTGTCTGTCGACGGAACAAAAGAAATCCATGATACGTATCGCCACAGTAAAAATGGCGGGCCGACATTTGACAGAGTCTGCCATGCAGCGGAGCTGATGGATACTTATGGTGTGGAATATAATATTCTGACTGTAGTAAACCAAAAAGTAGCGTCAGAAATTGCAAAGATTTATGAGTTTTATAAAAAACAGGGATGGCATTATCAGCAGTATATTGCCTGCCTTGATCCGTTAGAGGAAGCACATGGAGAAAATGAGTATGCACTTGAGCCAAAACAGTATGGAAGATTTCTGATCGAGCTTTTTGAATTATGGTATGCGGACTGGAAGAACGGAACACAGCCATATATCCGGCAGTTTGAAAATTATGTCGGTATCCTTTTAGGGTATCAGCCGGAAGCCTGCGATCAGCGGGGAATCTGTGGGATCCAGAATGTCGTGGAAGCAGACGGAAGTGTGTATCCATGTGATTTTTATATGTTAGATGAATATCGTCTTGGTAATTTTAATGCAAATCAGATGGAAGAGATCAATGCAAAAAGAAAAGAGATCGGATTTATCGAGCGGTCGCTGCAGTTAAAAGAATCCTGCAAATCCTGTCCGTATTTTACAATCTGCCGCGGTGGATGCCAGAGAAACCGGGATTATGACCAGGTATCCGGAATGTATGAAAATTATTTTTGCAAAAGCTATGAGATGTTTTTTGATGCGTGCCTGCCGAAAATGAAAGAGATGGCGGAGACATTGAAGCGAAGATAGTTTTGTTATTATTTCACAAAAACTACCACCAAAATATGGAATATCTGTCAATTGAAAAATCTATATTTTGGTGGTAATTTAAATACAGAAATTGAAAACGTTTACAAAATAAGATTGGAGTACCAACAGTTTATGAATGCATCGATCCATGATGTAGCAAAAAGAGCAGGTGTTTCCATAGCAACCGTTTCCAGAGTTGTGAACAATTCTGCCGGAGTGAAAGAAAGCAAGGTTGCCGCAGTGAAGGAAGCGCTGGAGTATTATGATTATCAGCCAAGTCAGTTTGGCAGAGGACTTGTAACAGGCACTTCCAAAATGATTGGTGTTTATTCACCATTAGCAGGTGGAAGCATGTTTGAAAGTGGATATATGCTAGAGTGCCTGCGGGGAATTGATAATATTATCAGAGAAAGTTCTTATAGTCTCTTGCTGATGAATGAATCTGTTTCTTATGAGAAAAGCGAAAAAGCAAAGCCAAAATTCATAGAGTATGTAAACCAGAAAAAAATAGACGGATTGATCGTACTGACGATTCCATCTGATGGAAGGCTGGAAGGCGCGTTAAGTGCGATTATTGAAGATGATTTTCCAGTGGGCTATATTGGGAAAAGATTTGGTGAGAAAGGCATGAATGTGTATGCCAGCTATGAAGAATATATGATGGATGGTATCCGGAGACTTTATGAGAAAGGACACCGGGAAATTGCTTTTCTTCCAATGAAAAGCAGAAGTGCTACGAACCAGAAGATTAAAAGCAAAGCAGAGATAAAGTATTCCGGATTAAAGGTGAATATCACAGACACTACATCGGATATTGACATAGAGTTTTTAAGAGATATTTTAGAGTATATGATGGAAGAAGAATTAGTTACAGCAATGATCGTAGAAGATTTGCGATTGCTGGCTAAAGTACAGAGTATATTATCTACCATGGGAAAGCAGATAGGAAATGATATTTCTGTAATCTGTGTTGAGCATGTAAAAAATGAAGGGGCTAAAATGCTTCCGAAAATTGATTGCTACTATGTGCCGGCATTACAGTTAGGTGAAACGATTGCTACAGAATTACTTGATAACCTTACCGGGAAAAAAACAAAAGAGATTTCCAAAAGGTTTATGCCGGAGTATATAGAAAGAGGATCTGTAAAAGAAATAGAATGATAGAATCTATCCTGGTGGAAGATGAAAGTAGCATGTTATTTTCCACCGGAAAGCTGCCTGAGAAACAGGTATTTTTATGTAATAGGAAATTCCTTGGAATTCCCTATTACATAAAAAGGCACTAACGTGCCAATGATGCGCACTCGCGCGAAGATGTAGGTTGTCGCAAGCAACCGCGCTCGGCGCGAGCATGTGCAAGGCACAAGCTTTATTTTTTTGATAACTTTGAAAACGTTTACAGAAAAATAAATATATGAAAATTGAAAAATTTTCAAACAGGATAAGTATATGAAATCACCAGATTTTTATATAAATGAAGACACAAAAAGGAGAGGAGAAATTTATGAAAGCAATTATGGTAATGTATGATTCACTGAATCGCGAAATGCTGGAATCATACGGCTGCAACTGGACTAAAACACCGAATTTTAAAAGACTTGCAGAAAAATGTGTACAGTTTGAACAGTGCTATGTAGGAAGCATGCCATGTATGCCTGCAAGAAGGGAGCTCCAGACAGGAAGGATTAATTTCTTCCACAGAAGCTGGGGTCCAATGGAACCGTTTGATGATTCCATGCCGGAAATTCTTAAGAAAGGAGGAGTTTACACACACTTGGTCAGTGATCATCAGCATTACTGGGAGGACGGTGGAGCAACTTATCACAACCGCTATTCCTCATGGGAGATTGCGAGAGGTCAGGAGGGCGATAACTGGAAAGCAGATGTAGCACATGCTTATGAAAAAGGTGCCGGAACTGTTTTTGAAAATAAGAAAGTGATGTTAGAGTATCCACTCTATGCAAGAATGATGGCACAGGATCGGATCAACAGAGCGGAGATGAACACTGAGGAAAAGACCTCTCAGGCAGTCACTTTTGCAAATGGCTTGGAATTCATCGAGAGAAACCATGGCGAAGACAACTGGTTCTTACAGATTGAGACCTTCGATCCACATGAGCCGTTCTATACTTTGCCGAAGGATAAAGAGCTTTACCCACATCATTTTGAAGGGGATGCAGCGATGGAAGCCGACTGGCCACCATATGCACCGACTGTGGAATCTGAAAATACAATTGAACATGTCAGATATAATTATGCAGCTTTAGTCAGCAAATGTGACCGTTATCTTGGAAAAGTGTTAGATGTGATGGATAAATACAATCTGTGGGAAGACACTATGCTGATCGTAAATACAGATCATGGTTTTTTACTTGGAGAACATGGCTGGTGGGGAAAGACAAGCATGCCAATTTACAATGAAATTGCACATACACCGCTATTCATCTATGATCCAAGACGTGCGGATCTGGCAGGAGAAAAACGTAATTCTATCGTTCAGACAATTGATCTTGCACCGACACTTCTTGAATATTTTGGAATGGAAATCCCGAAAGATATGGAAGGAAAACCATTAAAACAGGTGATGGATGATGATACACCGATTCGTGAATATGCAGTATTTGGTTATCATGGAAGTCAGGTGGATGTCACAGATGGCAGATATGTTTATATGCATGCAGCAGACCATCAGGGAGAAAAGGTATATGAATATACATTAATGCCAACTCATATGCGTCAGATGTTCCAGCCAGAGGAATTGCAGAATATCGAACTTGCCGGACCATTTTCTTTTACAAAAGGATGTAAGGTCATGAAAATTGAAAAAAAAGATATGATGGGAGACACGACATCTTTTGGAAACATGTTATTTGATTTAAATGAAGATCCAACGCAGAATACACAGATTCATGATGAAGCGGTGGAAATGCGCATGAAGGGTTACATAAGAGAATACATGGAGAAAAACGATGCACCAAAAGAGTTGTATAAGAGACTGGGGTTATAAAAAATAAATCAAAAGATGGTAGAAACCATGGTGAAAGGGGCAAATTATGAATCAGAAATATGAAAAAGCAAAATTTAGTGATGTTTTTAAATATTCATTTGGAGGATTAGGTTCTAACCTGGCATTCTTCCTTGTAATGTCATTTCTGACATTCTTCTACACAGATATTTTCGGAATCAGCTCTTATGTGGTTGCGACCTTAATGCTGATATCAAGATTTATTGATGCATTTACAGACCCGATCATGGGTATGCTTGGTGATAACACAAGAAGTAAAATGGGAAAATATCGTCCATGGATCATTTTTGGAGCACCGGTACTTGGTGTGCTGATTTTCTTATTATTTACTGCACCAGAGATGTCACCAACGATGAAAGTCGTATATGCTTATGTGATTTACATTTTATATTCATTAGCATCTACAGTAGTAAATATTCCTTATCATGCATTGACACCAGTTCTTTCTGAGGATCCTCAGCAGAGAACAGAGATTGTTGCATGGAAACAGGGAATGGGAACAGTTTCCCAGTTTGTCATCACAATTCTTGCACTGCCATTGGTAGAACTTTTCGGTGGTGGAAAACAGGGCTGGGCACTCTATGGTGCACTGATTGGCATCATGACAACCGTTTCCTTCTGGATCTGTGCATGGGGTGGTAAAAAATATGATAAAGTTGATGTAGAAGTAAAAAAAGAGAAATTCAATTTAAAAGAGAACTTACAGCTTCTAGCATGTAATAAACCAATGCTTATGCTGATGATCGCATTCGGTACAGATGTACTTGCAAACGCTACATACAGTGCAGTAAATATGTATTACTTCAAATATGTCCTTGGAAGAGAAGATTTAGTATCACCTGTTGCAACTGCAATTTTAGTAGGAAGTATCATTTCTATTCCATTACTTCCACCACTTACCAAATTAATTGGTAAAAAGAGATTATACTGGTTTGGAAGCTTATTATCCATCCTGCCACTTGCTGTTATGTGGATCAAACCTACTGCACCGGTTATTGTACTTATGAGTATGATGGGAGCATTTGGATTTGTATCAAAACTTCCAGGCAATCTTGGCTGGGCAATGCTACCGGAATGTTCGGATTATGCAGAATGGAAATTTGGAAAACGTGGAGATGGTTTATTATCTTCTTCTTTAACATTCATCAATAAATTCGGTATGGCAATCGGTGGATTCATTGCAAGCTTTTTCCTTGGATTAGTTGGATTCGTGGCAAATCAGGATCAGACACCAGCGGTTATCAATATGATCGTATTCTTAAGATTCGGGATGCCAATCTTAGGATATATCGCATCCTTAATTTCCATGTACTTCTATGAGATCACAGATCAGAAGTATGAAGAGATCCGCAGGGACTTAGATGCAAGACATCAGAAATAAATCATACATAAATTTGCCGGAAGAACTTCTTTAGAAAAGGAAAATTTTCCGGCAAATCTTGACTTAAAAAGAAAAATAAACCAAAATAAAAATAATTGGATTACAGGGAGGAGATATCTATATGGCAGAAATTTTCGCATCGAAAACAGCTGAGATTGAAGAGAGAGAAGTTATAAATGCGCAGATTTCCAGAAAACTTGCAGGGGAATGCATGGTACTTCTGGAAAACGATGGAGCTTTACCAATTCATACAAAAAAAGTGGCGCTTTTCGGAAATGGAGCGCGTGCGACAATCAAAGGCGGTACGGGATCGGGAGATGTAAACACAAGAAATAATGTGAACATTGAACAGGGATTTCAAAATGCCGGAATTGAGGTTACGACAACTGCATGGTTAGACAGACAGGAGCAGAATACCAGCGCTGCGAAAGCAGCTTATGTGCAGTGGATGAAGGAGGAAGCAGCGAGAAAACAGACATCTGAACTTGCAGTAATGTTTGACCACCCTTACAAAGAACCGGACTGCGAGATTATCACGATCAATGACATTGATGTGTCAGAGACAGATACCGCAGTATATGTGATTGCCAGAAATTCCGGGGAAGGAGCAGACCGGTTTGATGAGGAAGGGGATTACAGATTATATCCACACGAAAGAGGAAACATTCATCTGCTTGCTGAGGTATATGATAAACTGATTGTTGTATTAAATATTGGCGGAGTTATGGATCTTTCGGAAATGAGATCAATAGCGGGAGTCAATGCAATTCTCCTGATGACTCAGCTTGGAAATCTTGGTGGAGATGCACTTCTGGATGTGTTGACCGGAAAAGTAAATCCATCAGGAAAGACAACAGATACATGGGCAGAAAATTATATGGATTATCCATCTTCCGCAAAATTCAGTCATAATGAGAGTGTACATGATGAAATGTACGAAGATGGTATCTATGTTGGATATCGTTATTTTGACAGCTTTGGTGTGAAACCACTGTACTGTTTCGGATATGGAAAATCTTATACTGATTTTGAGATAAAAGCTGGAAAGATAAGTGTGGAAGGGAATGAAATTCAGATTCCTGTAACTGTAAAAAATACAGGAAAAATTTATGCCGGAAAAGAGGTTGTTCAGGTATATTATAGTGCAGCCGGCGGAGTAATGGAAAAGCCATATCAGGAGCTGGCAGTGTACCAAAAAACAAAATTGCTGGCACCGGGTGAAACAGAAGAGATTGTCTTAAAGTATCAGGCAGAACAGATGGCGTCTTATTCAGAAAAAGAAGCAGCATGGATATTGGAAAAAGGTGACTATATCATCCGGGTTGGAAATAGCTCGGCTTCTACAAAAGTTGCAGGAGTTATAGAAGTCTGTGAAGATATACAAACATTAAAGGCAAAAAATTTGTTTGCACTGGATGTCGCACTGAATGAGATTCATCCGGATGCTGTAAAATTGGAAGAAAAGAAAAAAGAAGCCGCTGGTTATCAGGCAGAAAAAGTAATCTTTGACACAACAGCAATTGCACAAAAAACGGTTGTTTATCAGGGAATGCGGAAGGAATACCATACAGATAAGACAGAGAAAATTACCATGCAGGATATTCTTTCAGAAAAAGCAACTGTAGAAGAATTAGTGGCGCAGCTTTTAACGGAAGAGCTAGCAGAATTTTGTGTGGGTACTTTACGTGCTGACGGAGGAGAAGTTGTTGGAAATGCATCATACACTGTACCTGGAGCAGCAGGAGATACCTCTTCTGTATGCAAAGAATCAAGAGGAATCAAGAATATGATACTTGCAGATGGTCCTGCCGGACTTCGCTTGCAGCCACATTTTAAGACGAAAAAGGATGGAACACTTCTTCCAGGTGGAGAGGTGATGGGGGATGCATACACACCATTTAATCCAAATATCGATGAGAAGGAAGTGGATAATTATTATCAGTATTGTACTGCAATTCCAATTGGCTGGGCACTGGCACAGTCATGGAACACAGAACTTGTAGAAAAGGCTGGAGATATGGTTGGTTCAGAAATGGAACAATTTCATGTAGATCTGTGGCTTGCACCAGCGTTAAATATTCACAGAAATCCGCTTTGCGGACGTAACTTTGAATATTATTCCGAAGACCCATATGTTTCCGGTAAAATTGCGGCAGCAATGACAAAAGGAGTACAGAAGCACAGGGGCAAGGGAACAACGATCAAGCATTTTGCGGTGAATAATCAGGAAGATAACCGTTACTTTGTCAATGCACATGTAAGTGAGCGGGCACTTCGTGAAATTTATCTGAAGGGATTTGAAATTGCAGTGCGTGAAGCACAGCCATTATCCATCATGACTTCGTACAACCTGTTAAACGGTATCCATACAGCAAACAGCCATGATCTGATCCAGGGAATGGCAAGAGACGAATGGGGATTTAAAGGAGTAGTGATGACCGATTGGTTCACCTCACAGGATATGCCGATGATTACCGGAAAATTCAAACCAGCTTATCCAATCTCAGCATCTACCGGCTGTATTTATGCAGGCAATGACATCCAGATGCCAGGATGCCAGAAAAATGTCGATGATATTGTAGAAGCGGTTAAAACGGGAAAAGAGATTGATGGATATAAAATCATGAAAGCAGATTTACAGTTTAATGCGGCAAATGTAATCAGAGTTGTTGCCAGGACAATGTAAGGAAAAGCAAATACACATTTTTATGGATAAAACTCTCCGGAAAGACAGATAATATAAAACTGTTTTTCCGGAAGAATCTGTGAAATAAGTTGAATTATACATAGAATATGTTACAATAATACCACTCAATGAGTGGTATTATTTTTAGGGGGAATTATGGGAGAACAGTATACGATAGCAGAAAGAATGAAACAATTGAGAAATATCACCGGATTTAACAGGGCAGAGTTTGCGAGACAGCAGGGAATTCCATTGCGGACTATAGAGGAGTGGGAAGCTGGAAGAAGAAAAATGCCGGAATATGTATTGCGTCTTTTAGCTTATAAAATACAGTTAGAGAGCAGTAAGAAAGATCAGAGAATTCATATTATTCAGGATGAAAATAATAAAAGCATTGTGTTGATAAATGATATAAGATTTAAATCAAGGCGAAACATTGACTGGAATGAAATTGAGGAATATTTAAAGGAGTATATTGGAAACACATATGAGATTCTGGAAACATGCGAAAAAATCTATATTGGTAACGATTTTCCAGATGAATTTTGCCATTCCAAAGATAAAATCAGGTTGAAGGGGGCTAATGAAAAAGCGAAAGCAAAGAAAGGCTGGTATCGTTATGATACAAGATTTGGCATACCAAAATATGATGAAAATGGAGAACTTGAAGGATATCATATATATTCTGCAAAAATGCTTGTAAGAAGAGATGAGGATGGAAAATTATATTTATATGATTTTGTGCGCACAAAAAAAGAAACGAGCAGCCCGCTTAGGCAATGAGCCATACGGTTGTAAACTTCGTTTCTTCATAAAGACTATATGCGAATTTAGGTAAAATGTCAATCACTTTTTCCATTCAGCTGAGAAACTTTTTCAAAGCAAACTCATGAGAAAAAATTTGCCTTGGAGACATTGACATAAAATTATCAATGCGATATATTGGGTATGATAAATGTTGACACGGAAACAAAATGAGGTGGAGCTATGAAAGAACAACAGCGTTTGTTACAGGAAATCGCTCTTATGTTAGAGCATCAGGATATGCTTTCAAAATTGACAGAAAGCCAGTGTCTCGATGAGTATGGTTATTCAGAGACACATTGTATTGATAATATTGGACGTCTGGAACTGCCAAATGTCACCAAAATTGCAGAACAGATGCAGATGACGCGTGGTGCGATCAGCAAGATGACGAAAAAACTTCTTGCAAAAGGTCTGATCGAAAAATACACGTTGGAGACAAATAAAAAAGAAGTATATTTTAAATTGACTGAGCGCGGCAAGGTTCTTTTTAAGGAACATGAAAAACGTCATAAGCAGTGGGAGAAGCGTGACATGCAGTTTTTGTCCCGTTATTCCAAAGAGGAGACAGACACGATTTTAAAGTTCATGCAGGAATTTAATGTTTATCTGGATGAACAGATCGAGCAATATATCACGGACAGCAGGGAAAGTACTGAATCCAGATAGCAGCAGGATAAGACTATAGGAAAATACATGGCGAAAGGCGGCAGAATTATGGAAAAGAAACCATTTGTAACAAAGGAACAGTTAGATGAGATCGTGAAAAAATATCCGACACCATTTCATTTATATGATGAAAAGGGGATCCGTGAGAATGCGGAAGCAGTGAAAGAGGCATTTGCATGGAATCCGGGCTTCCGCGAATATTTTGCGGTAAAGGCAACTCCAAATCCATTTATTTTAAATATTTTAAAAGAGTACGACTGCGGATGCGACTGTTCTTCTTTAACCGAGCTGATGTTAGCAGATTCCCAGGGATTTGACGGACAGCATATCATGTTTTCCTCCAACGATACACCGGCGGAAGAATTTGCTTTTGCGGATGAACTTGGTGCCATCATTAATCTGGATGATTTTACACACATTGACTTTTTAGAGCAGACGATCGGACATATCCCGGAGACCATCAGCTGCCGTTACAATCCGGGTGGTGTATTTAAAATGAGCAATGGGATCATGGATAACCCGGGAGACGCAAAATACGGATTTACCCATGAACAGATCATTGAAGGATTTAAAATTTTAAAAGAAAAAGGTGCAAAATACTTTGGTATCCATGCATTTTTAGCGAGCAATACCGTTACGAATGAATACTATCCAAAGCTGGCGCGTCAGCTGTTTGAACTTGTGGTGGAACTTCGGGACAAGACAGGCTGCGATATTAAATTTATCAACCTTTCCGGTGGGGTGGGAATCCCTTACCGTCCGGATCAGACACCAAATGATATCCGTGTGATCGGAGAGGGTGTCAGAGAAGCATTTGAGGAAATCTTAGTTCCGGCGGGACTTGGCGATATTTCCATTTATTCAGAAATGGGACGTTTCATGTTAGGACCTTATGGCTGTCTTGTGACAAAAGCAATCCATGAGAAACACACTTACAAAGAGTACATTGGTGTGGATGCCTGCGCTGCAAACCTTATGCGCCCGGCAATTTATGGTGCATATCATCATATCACGGTCATGGGAAAAGAAAATGAACCGTGCGACCACAAATACGACGTGACAGGTTCTCTTTGTGAAAACTGTGACAAATTTGCGATTGACCGCATGCTTCCGAAGATTGATATGGGTGATCTGCTCGTGATCCATGACACAGGAGCACACGGATTTTCCATGGGTTACAATTACAACGGCAGACTCCGTTCCGCAGAAGTTCTGTTAAAAGAAGATGGCTCCACACAGCTCATCCGTCGTGCAGAGACACCGGATGATTATTTTGCAACATTTGACTGTTTCGATATTTTGAAAAATATGAAGCATCCGGAAAAATAGAAGATTTACGAACTGCCTTGCAGGATAAAAAAATTGAAAGGTCGAAAACTTGTGTATCGATAAAACTTTATTTGATCATACAAAAAATAAAATTGTAGGAAGCCAGAGAATGCGGCAGGGAATCGGTACATTATCCGAAAAAACAGTGCATGCAGTCATGAAGAATTATTATGCACCGGACACGGATATGCATGAGATTCCGATTGAAAATTTTGTGGCAGACATTTTTACCGGTCAGGAGATCATCGAGATCCAGACAAGGGCATTTAATAAAATGCGGCGGAAGCTTGACGCTTTTCTGCCACTATATCCGGTTACAATCGTTTATCCAATTCCCCATATCAAGTGGCTGTCGTGGATTGACGAGGAAACCGGGGAGACTTCACCGAAACGCAAGTCACCAAAGACCGGAAATCCCTATATGGCATTTATTGAGCTCTATAAGATCCGCCCTTATTTATCAAATCCAAATCTGCATTTAAAACTGGCGCTGCTTGATATGGAGGAGTACCGCCTTTTAAATGGATGGAGCAGAGATAAGAAAAAGGGAAGTGAGCGGTACGACCGCATTCCGGTAAAGTTTGCAGAGGAAGTCTGTATCGACCGAAGGGAAGATTACATGCAGTTTGTTCCATATGACCTGCCGGAACAATTTACTGCAAAAGATTTTGCAAAGCACGCCAAAATCCCGGTGCGGCTTGCGCAGACCGTTCTTCTGATCTTAACAGACCTTGAAATCGTCGTTCGGGTTGGAAAACAAGGCAAGAGTTATCTGTATGAAGTAAATGAATAAAAAACTGCTTAGGCAAAACGGATGACTCCGTTTTGCCTAAGCAGTTTTTTATTGTTTTAGTAACTCTGTAATATTGATAGTCAAATTGTCATAAATACATACCGCAATGTCATCGTCAAAACTGTATTGATCATTTAATTCTTCTTTTTCTAAATCATAGACATTCACTGTTCTCGTAAGAGGATTTACAATCCAGTATTCACGCACACCAGCAGAGCGATATTTGAATAATTTCACACCGTAATCCGTGCGTTTGGTACTTGGAGATGCAATTTCAATGATCCAGTCCGGCGCACCGACACATCCGCGGTCATCCAGCTTGGATTTGTCACAAATAACACTGATATCCGGTTCCACATAAGTTTTGTCATCTGCGTTTAGAAAAACGGCAAATGGGGCTGGAAAAACTTTGCAGGCACCGTTGTTTTTTTTGATATAATCAGTAATCTTATAGTGAAGTTCTGAAACGAGTTCCTGATGAAGCCGGTTTGGTGGTGCCATATCATAAACAACACCATCAATCAGTTCCGCTCTCTGCCCTTCCGGAAGAGAGAATATATAATCTGTTGTGTAAGAAGATTCTTTTGGTAATGGCATAGTGTGTACCTCCTGAATTTATGACTATATTATAACATCTAATGTGTTTTATTGAAACAATAGAATGCACGCTCCGCGAACATTCTATTGTTTCAATAAAAAGAAAACCTTGAGATAACTATTCTCAAGGCTTTTCAATAAATGTATCAATGCAGGAGATGGGACTTGAACATTACCCCAATAGCGCAAAGCCAGAAAAATAAAGGATTTGAGGCGTCGACATTGTTAGGTCTCACCCTAAGTCTCACCATCTTTTTATAATCTGCATCAGAAAATGAAAATCTTTAATCAATAGTCTTAATATAATCAAGCCAGAAAGATATGTCAATATATTTGTAATTCTGCCGGAGAGATTTAAGTAATGCATTCAATATCCACGGAATGGCACACAACAAGTAAGGTTCTTGGTGTACAAGCATAAAATTTGCAAAGTAAAAAGATTACGAAGTGAGAGCGGGTATGTGTCCTGCTCTTATTTTTTTGAAAGAGACGGAATCGAGAGAGATGACATTTTTAGAAAGAACTACTATGTAAACAACTACTAGTGAAAGAACTACTAGTAAACAAACTACTACGTTATTACTTTATATAGTAAGTAATGTTTTCTATATCCTCGGAATGGCACACAGGGTTCACTATGCCACGCGCATTGATTGGACACAAAGAAAATTGCATTCCAATGCTGTATTCTTGCACAGTTTGGCGCCTGAATGATTAGAACCCCCGTACTCTGTTCCCATATCCCTTAAAACCCAGTATGTTCCCACAGATCTGCGCCCTCTATGTCGTTCTCGGTAATGCGGATCCTATAGCATTTGCATACTCATACTCTGAATCCGGGTGTTTAGATACCGGTTCGCCTGCATACGGTTCAATCGATATCGTTTCAGTCGGTACACTTCTATCCGCATCCGTTTTCTGGACATCCATTCCCGACAGTACCCATTTATCTGATATTAAAACATTGGTATGCGCACATCCGATATCAGCTTATTGGTATGCGGAATGTCTCGCTATCTGTTATGGGGTATCGCCTTATAGGTATGCAGTATGTCTCGGTATTGATTATGAGATATCGCCTTATAGGTATGCAGAATACCTCGGTATCGATCATCAGATAACACCTTACAGGTATGCAGTATATTCCGATATCGTTCACCACATACCGCCTTAGTGATATGCAGTATATTTCGGCAACGTTTATCATGTATCACCTTACTGGTATGTAAATGCTTGTATCAACAAACGGCTTCCGATAGCTGCATACCATCTAGCTGATACGCACACCCGTTGCCAGAAGATACCGGCTAGGTGATATGCTTGTTGTGCATCCGGGAAGAGGGATATCAGGAAAGGGGTATCAATTGAAAGGGAGCAGAAGTGTGGGATACCGACTAGGTGATACGTGATATGGATATCGAAGAGGTGGGATGCAGACTGGGTATCATCTAGTTGGTATGGAAAGAACGGCGGATATGTCCAGTGGGCGAAAAAATATAATGTGAAACAGTTTGCGGAATCTATTCTGTTTTTACAGCAGCATGCTATTCACGATAAGAAAACGCTGGATGCATTGGTGGATTGGAGTTCTGCAAAATACCATGAACTTATGAAAACCATCAAAGATGCAGAGGAGAAGATGGCAGCAAATAAAGTGATAAAGACTCACATTATCAATTATGCCAAGACCAGGGAAACATACATTACTTACCGAAAATCAGGGTATAGTAAGAAATTTTTCGAGGCACATCGGGATGAAATCACTCTTCATAAGGCAGCCAAGGAAGCATTTTCAAAACTGCCGGATGGAAAGATCCCAAAGGTAAAAGATCTGAATGAAGAATTTGTAAGACTGCTTTCAGAGAAAAAGGCAGCTTACAGCGAATACAAGAAAATAAAAAAGGAGATGCGGGATTATCAGATAGCGAGGCAAAATGTGGAATCCTTCTATGCTGCTCAGCAGAGCTGGGACATAGAGGAAGACATGAAAAAGAAACGGCAGCAGGAAAGATAAGCATGCGGGCAATCATCAAAAATATAAATTGGAGGTTGCCCTCTTTTTTATATTCCGGCAGAGCAGGAATGTATCAGCACTCACAAAGTGAGGGCGCAGCTTGGCATCAAAGATGACATTCTAAGGGGATTGGGGATGTGCCTCCAACAAGCAAAATGCGCTGCGCGTACACAGGGGCACTGCTTGCTGATTTGTGAAACTTAACTATCGGAGAAGAAAAAGAAAGGATTTTAGGAACTTATGAATAAAGTAATATTAGTTGGAAGAATAACAAAGGATGCAGAAATCCAGAGGGAAAACAGTACGTTTTGCAGATTCAATTTAGGATTTTGAGATTGTGGCGGGACTATGACTTTTTAGAAAGTTGTGGTCCCAGCTTTTTTGTTTTGTTAGTTTGCAATAATTTAACGAAATAATATTATAAATATTAGGCAAATTAAACTGTAATCTGATTGATTATGTGCCGACTTTGGATTAAAATATTTTATGATGGAAAATCTAAATTTTTTGACTTAAGAGGATATAAAAATGGGCTATTTATCAATAACACAAATATCAGAAAAATGGGGAATTAAACAACGTAGAATACGTACTCTTTGTGCAGAAGGAAGAATACTTGGTGCATATAAAGTTGGTGCGTATTGGTTGATTCCTGATAATGCGAAAAAACCGAAGGATGAAAGAATTAAATCTGGAAAATATGTCAAAATCACAGAAATGGAGAAGGAAGATGCCAGAGATTAACGTAGAAATTGGAAAATATACTTTAGAGTCATTAACAACAGGAATGTACTCAGATCCTAAGATTATATATAGAGAATATATTCAAAATAGTGTTGATTCCTTGGAAGAAGCTGTTCGTCAAGAAATAATAGAAGAACAGAGTATGCGTATCGATATTTTGGTTGATAATGAAAATTCAAAAATAACAATACGTGATAATGGTATGGGTATTAGTGTTGATAAGGCCGTTGGAACACTTCTGAATATTGGTAATTCATCTAAACGACAAAGTAATAATCGAGGATTTCGAGGAATAGGTCGTTTGGGAGGTATGAGCTATTGTAATATCTTGCGATTTACAACCTCAACTTTAGGCGAAAAGAAAAAAACTGTGGTGGAGTTTGATTGCAAGCACTTAAGAAAACTGCTAGTTCCAGGAGAATACGAAAATTACAACCTAAATAAGGTTTTAGAAGAAATAACTACGACTTTTGCTGAAGATGAGAATGAAGCAAAGCATTATTTCATGGTCGAGTTAGAGGAAGTAAGTGATTTTTCGGATTTATTGGATATAGAGAAGATTAAGGAATATATTTGTCAAGTTGCACCAGTTACGTATAGTAAAAGAAATTTTGTATACACATTGGAAATATATAGATATGTGCATGATAATAACTTTAAGATTGATGAATTTCCAATCTTTGTTGGTGAAGACTACGAGTCTTTAGAACCTGTCTACAAACCTAATAGACATAGATTTCATTCAGATAGAAATAAAAGAAAAGAAGATGAAATCAATGAGGTAAAATTTTTTAGGGTAGATGTTGATGATGAAGTCTATGCTCTTGGATGGTATGCAGATTGCAGCTGGCTTGGATCTATTTCTGAAAATAATATTTCGGGACTTAGAGTTAGAAAAGGAAATATTTTAATTGGAGATTCTAAAACATTAAATTCGATTTTTAGAGAAGGAAGATTTAATGGATGGGTTCAGGGAGAATTATATATTGTAACTGATAAATTAATTCCTAATGCAAGAAGAGATGATTTTGAACAGAATGAAGCATATTTCAAATTAGTAGAAAATTTGAGTAATACTGTAGGTGTTGAAATTTCGAGAATTATCAGAGAAGCTTCTGGCAAAAGGAATGATACATCTGCAAAGCTTATTAAAGAAGTTGAGAAAATAGTATCTAATGCTCAAAACGAATTAACAGATGGATTTAATTCATCTGTGGACAAAGATAAAGTGATTGAGAATTTGACAAACGGTCTTCAGAAATTATCTGGTACAAAAGTAAGGGAAGATTTAGTTCAGAAAAAAGACGAGATCCTAAAATTAACAGAAGACACTATTGAAGAAGTAAGTGTGAGTAAGAATTACAAAATAAATAAGATAAATTCTGGGGTTGATCGTAAAAGCAAAAAGATTCTTGCAGTTATAAGCGATATTCTTTCGGAAAAATTATCAAAATTTTTGGTCGATGAAATAATAGATGAAATTGTAGATGCATTAAATAAGGGGTGATTAAGAAGTTGCCTAGCGAATATCAGCAGTTAGATTTACAGCGATTTGAAAAAATGTTTGTTAGATATGCTGAATCATGTGGAAAATATGGATATGTCTTCTTGAATACCAACGCTGCCATGATACAAGGGGAAAAGCAACATATGGTTATAACTGAAGATGGTGTAACTTTACTTAAGTTTTTTGATTCGTTCGAAAATCCAGATATGTTTTCTACAATCATGAGCGTTTATTATACAGGAATATACTTAAGTACCCTTTCGAGTATTTTGAAGAAACTTATAGCAAATAAGGCACTTGTAGACAAGCATGGAAAAAGTATGGTT
>OOIF01001339.1_pt1 | contig 21180 bp, 26 predicted proteins | sample 1691961 | NCBI WGS metagenome assembly OOIF01 (sample SAMN06348146, study PRJEB24527) | human gut metagenome | biome: human gut; feature: ankylosing spondylitis patient; material: feces | host: Homo sapiens | place: China | collected 2015-10 | reverse complement strand
TGCTGCACCCGGCTTCGCGACCACCCCGCATACCTCTCCGAGTTGGAAAGCACCTGTTCCCGCTGTGAGGCGTTGGGATAGAAGCCCGGATCAGTCGTCTCGAATCGTACCCACTCGCCGCCGTTGATGATGCTGTTATCGTCCGTCGGCGGGTAGTAGTCGCACAGCACAAGACTGCCTTGCTCGCGGCGGGCGATGTACCACCGTTGCGTGTAATAATTCCCGGCCGTTTCGTCCATATAGTCGGTGATCCATGACGTCAGGTCATAATCTCCGGCCTCGAACAGCCCTGCGACATTATCCTCTCCGCCCACCATGTCCAGCAGCAGACCGCCGATGTCGGATTCCGCCTGTGCGAACAGGTCGCCGTAATGGTCGTACAGGTCGATGACCTTGCTGACCTTGCCGCCCATCAGCTCATGGAACGAGCTGGTCTGCAAGAGGGCATCTCCGATGTTGCCGATACCCGCCGTAGCAAGGCCGACCCCCATGTTGTAGAGATTGTCGATGTCATGCTGCAGGTTCTCCTTGGTAAAGTTGCCCGGCACGCTGGCGAGGTCGTCCAGCATACGCTGCCAGTCGATGTTTCCGATTTCCGAGAGTTTCAGCAACGTCGCTATGTCCCGGTTGATTTCGAGAAACACGATGTCCGAGAACGTCAGCGTGCTGTTCGTCACTACGCTTTCAAACTGCATACACAGGCTTTTCGTCTCGTCGCAAATCTTCATCAGATAGCTGCCCCAGTAGATAGCCGTCTGCGGCGAGCGGAGCATCTGTTTCGCCACGACCCATATTTTCGGCATGATCTTCTCGGCCACCATGTGATAAATCCGGCGGTAATAGTAGTTCTCCGTGCTGCTGCACCATATTCCGAGGTCTGAAAACGCTTTGTGCTCCAAGAATTTGGCTGCGAAAATCCCGGCAGCGGCCACCTCCGCAGCATTGTAATGTTTCAAGATGTCATCGACCTGCTCCCGGTAATAGCTTTCGGTCACGGTTTCCGTGCCGAAAGCGGCAGCCATAGCCGCTACGGTACGGGTGTCGTAGTTCACGCTGTAATACTGGGCGTGGACATGCTGCACGGCGGCGAGCAATACGACTATGAGGATGAATGACAGCTTCTTCATTATCAAATTATCAAATAGATGATTTTGTTTCCCTGTTTTCAAAATACCACCGTTCGGGTGCGATGCAGCTTTCCGTGACAAGTACGCAAAACGCCTCATGCAGATAGAAAGCATCTCGGAAGGCTCTTTTTATCCGGGTTTGACGCGGGCAGAACCATCTTATATAGAAAGGCTGGCGGAAAAAAGCCTCGCGCACGGTCTGGTAACGTAACCAACCCAGATCACCGAGTCTTGTTCCCTTCATAGGGTTACTATGAAGCTCCCGGTCAAGCTCCTCCCGGAATGTTTTCTCATCGAAGACCGACACTTCTTCCCCCGTTGTTTCCGAACGGTTTGCGCCGTCCGCATTCGGGCTGATTCCGCACATTCTGTCGCATAAGTCATAAAATTCCTTTTCTTCGGGATTTTCCCGGTAGTATTGGTTCAGATATGCTTCCAGTTCCGTATCGGACATGCCTAACCGAAGGGAGTACTTTGCCAACAGCCATTCGATGAAAGACAGCTTGCCCGGTATCATATCTTCCGTGGAAAGGATTTTCTCTTCCGTCAGCATACAAAATTCACGAAGGGACAACTCCTTGAGTGCAGGGCTGTTGATTGAAATCTGCTGTTTCGTCAGGCCGCACTCATAGAGCATCACGTTCAGCCCGTAACAGAGGTCCAGAGTGATTAGGATTCGTTTTTTCTTCATTATTCCGTTATTTGGTTGTTAAGTTCAATACCCGTCCGGCCGCATTTACTTTCTGTGCAAACGGCAATGACTTTCCTATGCCGCTGGCATTCCAGTCCCGGCAATAAGCCTCGATAGCCTCCTGATGACTGCAGCGCAGCTCGGCCTTGTAGAGTTTCAGGGCCTCTTTTTCCGCCCGTTCGGTGGTGTAGGTCATGTAACATTCGCGCGGTTCTTCCACGCCGTACACGCCGCTGGTCGTACCGCGACGGATGAACACCTCACGGAAGAAGCTGCGCCCCTCTTTGTTTTCCAGCCGGTTGATGGTGAATATCTTTTTGCAATCCACGTCGGTCAGTCCGAGAATAGCCTTGATTTCATCGAACCGCTCGCGGAACTTGCTTTGGTCGAGCAGCATCACCACGTCCGAGTTGTTGATGATGGCTTCCTTGACGATGGGGCTGCCGATGATGTCCTGTATCTCCTGTGTCACCACACCCACTGAAGCCCAGAACTTACGGGCCGTCTTGTACATAAACTTGATGTACTCGGCCATGAGCGGCGAGGCGATGGCCTTCCACGCTTCTTCGATGACCAAGACTTTTCGGTTCTTCTTGATACGCATCTTCTGTAAGAATACGTCCATGATAATCAGCGTAACAAGAGGGAAAAGGAGAGGGTCATCTTTTATACTGTCGATTTCAAAGACGATGAAGGTCTCATCGAACAGCGAACTGTCCATGTTCTCGTTCAATGTCTTTTCGTGGTTGCCGCCCCGATAGAAGTCCTTCATCATGTAGCGGTAAGTAGAAAGGTCGATACCCGAAATATGATTCTCTCCGCAGATGTCGGGAATACGCTGCACGGAGAACTCATAGAACGAATTGAACGACAGTTCTTCCACTTTCAGCTCCTTACGCCGACACTCCATTTCGTCAATCATCTGCTCGATACGTCCGGTACGCTGTTCCTCGTTCTCATTTTGCCGGTCGGAACGGTTGCGGTCGTCGATAAGCAGGCTCTTTCGCAAGTCCTCCCGTTGCAGCGGTGTAAATCCATCGAAACCGTTGAAGTAGGTGTCGTAATACTCCGTGATGACCTGCTCGATCAGACGGTCTTCCGTCTTGGTGACAGAGCCTTGCGAGCCTTTCCAAATCAGCAGCACGAGGTTCTTCAAGAATCCCGTTTTCTCCACATTCATCTCCTCGCGGTTGATACGGAACGGGTTCATCGTGATAGGACGCTCTTCGGTATAGCTGATATACTTACCGCCCAGATACTCGCAAAGCCCTTCATAGGAGTTACCCGTATCGACCATCACCACGTCCGTGCCCTGCTCGTAAAGCTGGCGCACCACCGAGTTCATGTGGAAAGATTTCCCTGACCCCGAAGGTCCTAAACAGAAAAAGTTCGAGTTGTCCGTCAGCTTGTTCTTTCCCTCTTTTCCCGTGATGTCGATAGCCACCGGCACGCCCTGACGGTCGGTATAGTAAATCTTCAGCGGCGTTTCCTCGCTGTGCTGTATGCGCTCTTTGTACATCAGGCATACCGCTGCATCGCTAAGGGTCAGGAAACGGTCGTACTCCTCGCTCAATGAATAGCAGTTACCGGGAAATGAGCCGACGAACAGCTCCAACTGGTTATAGGCACGCTTGCTGATATGGATACCCATTCGGGAGAACCCGTTCTCCAGATGATTGGTACATTTCTGAATGTCCGTGTCCGCCGCTATCGTTACCATAAGGTTGAAGTGGGTGTACACCAACTGTTTGCTCTCCCGTGCGATAACCTCCTGCACCCGCTTGATGTCCTCGACGGCCATCTGGTTACTGGGGTTCGGAATGCTGGCATGGCGGTTCTTCTTTTTGTCGAGCATGGCCAGTTCCCGCTTCTGGTTGGGCAGGAAGATAATCTGGTTATAGACCACCGTCTCGGCGTTCGGTATGTTGTCGATAAGGGACAGCAGATCGACGGGCATGTCGGTATTGTTCACCTCGATGTTCGTGTAGGGGCGTATCAGCGAAGGCAGCGCGGCACAGTCCACGTCCACGAGGCTGTACACTTTGCAGCGTTTATCACCCATAGAAATACTCTCATCGTCCACCTTGAAGTTGCTCATCGAGACCACCTTATCCTTGAAATTCATCGAGAAATAGCGGTCTACGTATTCGCTCGCTCCGGCCTTGTTCAGGAACTCGGCCTGTACGCCGGCATCGTGCAACTGGTCATGCACTTTGCGGATCTTCACGAGGAAATCGCGCCATTTCTTGTTGTCGAATGAAAACAGACGGCTTTTCTTGGCCTCTTGGGTGATGGTCAGGTAGCAAATGCTGTCCGTATAGTGGCGTCCTTTGAAATACCGGAAATAGGCGGACGAGAGGAACTCGTGTTTCTCACCCGTCTCGCTCTCGAACTGTTTCTTCACGAAAATATCCTGTTTGTGAATGGCATACCCTTCGCCCAAAGTCTGGGCAAGGGCTGTAAACAGGTGCGTGAACTCGTAGTAACTGTCGATATTGGCCGAGTATTTCTGCACGGGATTCTCCATGCGCAGCACGGCGGAATATTCGCCCGTCTTGGTGTACAGCACGCCTATGCCCTCCATATCCTCCACCGAAAAATAGATGTCCTGAAAGATACGTTTGCGCTTGCCTCCCGTGCCGAACGCACAGACCGACAGGGCCATACCAGCGCACAAGGTTATAAAAAGTAGAATGATGTACAGGGTCATTTACAAATACATAAATAAAGGCAAGCCCGCCCTGTAAGCAAGGCGGACCTACCCACGTTCAACAATCAATAGGACCACACGCCTTGTATGCGATGGTTTTTCTTTTCCCTTCTCTCATAACTTCCTCGAATAGGCATAAACATACACACCGTGCTCGTTCTTCTTGGTATGCAGCCCTTTCCGCTGTTTGAGCATGATAAGCGCAATACCTGTAGATAGGACAGCCACCAGTGTAACCAGCCCGGCCACGAACCCGACCAGGCAGTAGGCGACGATGAAGCCGACGATAGCACCGCCGGCCGCACCCGCAGCCCAGTAGATGTAACGACCCTGAATACCCATGAACTCAAGAGGCCGTTGCAGCCCCTTGAACAGCGGGTAGTCGGGAAAACGTTCGTCCTTGCCTTTCATCTTACAAGACCTTTATGCACCGATACCAAAGAACATCGGCAGGGCCTGCGCTGCGGCAATCAGGAAGATACAGGCTCCCACGACCATCATAATCTTCTTCTTGACATCTTGCTCCTCGTTGTTCATGGCGATGTACACGCTGATTGCGCCGACAATCGCAACGACTCCGGCGATTGCATAGCACAATTTCACCATGATAGGAACATACTTGGCGATTTCCTCGGAATAACACAAGATTGTGTTTAAGTGCTTGATTATCAGTGTATGACAGATGTAATGGTAAGTATGATGTTCCCAAAATGTTCCAAAAAACATATTTTAATGGGGAGTTTGAATGTGCTAAAAGAGGGTGTGTTCAACGGCATTGAAATGGCTTCAAAAAAGGGATTTGGCAGTAAAGACTTGTTAACATAGAATTAAGATTTGATTAACACATTTATTAGCGCAGGGTGACTTGTAAGAAGATGGGCAAAGTTTGATAACAATGTAAGATGTTACGGATAGTATTCACTTTCTCCGTAACTTTCCATATACACATTTTCCTCTTCCCTATTTTTGAAATATCAAATTTAGGGAAATAAAAGAGTGAGCAAGTTACATATCTGATACTAACAAGTAGTGAGAGTGTTAAAAGTGGGGCTGATAGAGATGAAAAACCGAATTTTGTATCGTTGTTTGGAAACAAATCATTATCTTTGTACCATAATTTAAAACAAAATGGGCATCAACAAGCTAAAAGTGGTGTTGACGGAAGAAGCACAAGCCTTTTTGGATGCGCAGCCATTCAAAGCTCAGCAGAAGATATACTACAACATCTTCAAGGTTGAGGAAGGAGTGATGAAAGTTGACATCTTCAAGAAACTGGAGAATACCGAAATATGGGAGTTCCGTACTCTATACAACGGTATATGTTATAGGCTTTTCTCCTTTTGGGATACTGAGGAAGAGACTTTGGTTATTGCCACACATGGCATAGTCAAGAAAACTCAAAAAACACCTTTAAAGGAGATTGCCAAAGCAGAAGAGATAAGAAAAGAGTACTTTAATAACAAAAATAAATAGCATTATGGCACAGATGAAATTGATACCAGCAGACAATATGAAAGATAAACTTTGGGGTAAAAGAGGCACACCAGAGCGTGAAGCCATGGAAGCCAAGCTCAAAGAAGATGTGAACGCCTATATTGTAGGCGAAGCCATACGCAAGGCTCGATTGGCACAAAACCTCACGCAAGAACAACTTGGTGAACGTATCGGTGTGCAGCGTGCTCAGATTTCAAAGTTGGAGAAAGGTACAAGTGTTATTACTTTGCCTACTATGAGCCGTGTGTTTCAAGCATTGGGCATTGCAACAGCAACCCTTGATTTGGGCATTGCAGGCAAGATTGCGTTGTGGTAAGATAATTAACAAATAAACACCTGAAATATTATATCATCATACCCTCTAAGAAAGATGAAATACAACAATATAGATTATCAAAGATGTGTACTTATCTGCATGGTCGTAATGATACACATCGTAAATTTCAGTACACTATACCCTGACGTAAAAAAACTTTATAAACTTCTTTTTCATGCAAGCGTTTTTGTTGATTACAGGCTATTTGGTAAACATCAGAAAAACGTATAAGGAATTTGCGTCTTACACCATGAAGATTCTCATTCCTTATATAATAATGGTTACCGGTTATGCTTTTGTTTCAACATTACTACCAGTAAGAGATGGGGTAAACGAATTTACAATACCTATAATTCTTAATACGATATTTGTCACCTCTATTGGTCCATATTGGTTCTTGCACACAATGGCTATATGTGGGGTAATATATTATTTGACATTCAATTTGGTTGGCAAATGGAGTATAATGGGCAAATTGTGCTTATTTGCCACATTTCTTATGTTAGTCTCACAATACACTCCAGTTCTAAATTCTACGAATGCAGCTTTTTATTTCACTGGTGTCTGTTTGCGTCTGTCTGAAAAACGTCTTGATGAAATTATAAAACCATCGTTGTGGAGTATTCTGCCTTTCATAGCAATAGCAAGTTTCCCAAACTATAAAAATTGGAACTTTTTAGCGGTTACAATATTAGCATTGTCATTCCTTTCTTTTGTTCCGAAACTCATACACAGTATCAATAATAAGAAGGTCTTGGGAATTATAGGATATATCGGAAGAAACACACTTCCTATATACCTTTTTCATCCAATATTCACAATGGGAGGCAAGTTTGCATTGCCACTATTCCATTTTGATAATTCAGGGGGGGTACATACGGTCTTCACTATTGCCGTTAGCATAATCGGAAGTATTGCTATTGCTGCAATCCTTGACAGATGTCACCTGTCTTATATTTTTGCGAGAGAAAGGTTCTTACGCTAATCATATCAACGATAAAATAAAACAGGTAGAATTTGAGAATGGACAATGATACAAGGTATATTTGCTATCATGTGCAATCTTGGTAGGATTGTATAAAGTGCAGGATAATATATTGAAACTCAGTATAGACAATCATCTTACACAAACAATTGCTCCCAATATGAGAATGCAGATGTGTTATTTTGATATGTAAGCAATGGAATTTTGAAGATTGTACAACTCCAATAATACAATAAAATAGGCATACGCTCGTTTATTATAAAAATATTCCGAAAAGAAATGAAAGCAAAATTATCAATATTATTTCTTGCCATATCAATGGCTTTTGTAAGTTGTGAGGCGGATGAAACCACAAATGAAATTTCTCCAATCATGACTATAGAGAATTTTCCTGTGATTGATTGTTCTACTTCAACCCAACCACTAAGTGTCATTTTGACAGCTAAAACATTAGGCTTACCTTATGTTTGGTGGAATAATGCGGTCTTAGATCAAACGTGGTATTGCAAGATTGACTATGATAAGGCAACAATATCGCAAGGTGAAAAGGAAGTCTTGGAAAGCAAATTGAAGTGCAGTACCACTCACGGCTCATACACAAACCTCATTGATGGCAACGTGGAACTCATCATAGCCTCTCGCAATATATCAAGAGATGAGAAAAACTATGCCGATGAAAAAGGTGTCTCATTGATAGAGCATCCTATTGGACGTGATGCATTTATCTTCATCGTCAATAATAATAACCCTGTAAATAATCTGACAATTTCACAGATACAAGACATTTACACTGGAAAAACAAGAAATTGGAAAGATGTTGGAGGCAACGATGCCACAATTAGTCCTTACATAAGGAATGCCAACTCTGGAAGTCAAGAGAAAATGGAAACCTTGGTTATGAGGGGCTTAACAATGATAGACTGGCCAGAAATGATAACACATGGCATGGCTGGACCATTTTTTTCTTTACGCTATGATAAAAACGGCATAGCTTATACTCCATATTTCTATTACAGCATCATGGTACGAGGTGAGCAGGCTTGGGCGAAAAGTATATGTGTCAATGGTATTGAGCCAAACAAAAGTACAATTTCAAACAACACATACCCCTACGTGTCTGAAATATATGCAGCAGTGCGTTCTGATATAGACAAGGCTTCTACTGCGTACAAACTATTCGAGTACTTAACGACTACATCAGGGCAAAACATCGTGAAGGAGAGTGGCTATGTTCCAGTTTCCACAAGTACAGACATAAAGAAGGTAACATCCCAATCCTCTTCATCAGCGTCCTACACAGATTTATCTGGCAGGAAAATAAATGGTTCTCCCAAAGGATTGGTTATTAAGACTGAAACAATAAAAGGAAAGGTCGTTTCTGAGAAAATTATCGTGAAATAGATGACTGGAATGATATACCATCTATGAGATTAGGAATTTCGTTATCTACTTTGTACAACTCATATTTTTTGAGTAAATGGATAGTATCAATCACAATTCGTTGGGCAGCAATGCGTCTGCCCAATAGAATTGTTTCCTTGCTGTTGCCACAAGACCGATTGGCACCTGTGGCTTCAAAATATTTCTCCAAGGCAACTTTCATAATGAAATATCCTTTATCAGTCTTAGCCCAATGAATAAGTGCGTCCTTTGCTTCTTCTCTCAATTGTTCAATAATTTTATTATCCATAGTTCTGTTATTTCTTGATATAATACTGTTGCCATAACTGGCTTATTTCTTTAGAATGGGCTGCTTCATCAGCATATACCATATCCACATAGTTTACAAATTCTGCAGTTTTTGGTTGTGAAATGGCTAATTTGCGTATAAGCATATTCTTCTTTTTGTCTTTTTGCAAATCAGCATTGTCCTTTGCCAAGAATAGAGTCAATCCAATAGACAAAGCCCAAGAACACAGCATGAGTATAAGAGCTAACTGTCTAACATGGCGAGAATGCCAAATGCGCCTTATCCAATACCAAGGAATGGTGCATAGCAGAAATGACGGAACTTCCTTTAATGTCTTGGGCATGGGTGGCTGCTTTACATCTACATTTGCTTGCACCCCCAATTTTTCACAGATAGAGTCCAATGTATTGCCAATAATCTTGATACAATCATCGGATTTCTTATACCTGTCATTCAAAGAAAAAGCCAAAGCTCGTTCTTTTTCTATAATGTTTAGAAGTCCCTCGCATCTGGAAAGGACAATATTATACCTTTCAGATAGAGTCCCCATGTACTCATCTTGGGTTATTCCAAATTTCTCTTTGTCATTTTTATCCTTTTCCTCACGTTGTTTCTGTCTGCCATCCAACAAGTCTTCGACAGCCGATTTTGCAGCGGATGCCACATCAACTTTGAATTTTTCTACATCTATGTTATCCGTTGGTTGCGAGCCGATTTTGCCTGACAACGAATTGAGCGCATTGATGCAAGTCTGCAATTTGTCTTGCAATTCATCAAGAGTGTCTATCGCTTCGTCCTTCAAAGGAACAGGTTTCTTGTTTGCCATAATCATCTGCGTCTTGGTTTGTACTTTTTCTTGTCCTTGTCGTCATCATCAGAACGTGACGAACCACCACCTCCGCCAACTGACGAAACGGCATGAGGTTGAAGCACTAACTCTGCAACCGCTCCTACAACATCAGACATGCCAATAGAAGTATTATCATCTGTGTCATTAGCAGTTGGAGTGCTTTCTTCGTCTGCAATAGATACGCTTGTCCCATTGTCTGAATTTAGGGAAGAAGACGATGTGAAATAGGACGAGGACTTTGCATTATCCATGCCATTTGCTACCTTGTTTTCCGTGTAGCTTTCGTTTCCGATATTCTCCACAGCACCGACAGCTTTTCGTTCATCAGTTAGTACCTTTTGAATATTTCCCAATGTAAGACTTCTGTCTATCCTGCCGCCAGAGAATGTGACATTGCCATCAGAGAAAGAAATCCCTTTGACACTTTCGTCCGCCCTGTGTATAAAGTCCATAGTTATACCTTTCTTGGAAAGAGCCTGTCTAAGGCTATCCCAAGTACGACAGCCTTTCAATGCTGCGGTAATGAGGTCATACATTCTGTACTTGGAGGCATCCTTGCCTTTCAGTCGCTCACGGTTCACATTCTTCTTGCCTTTGCCAAATGTCAAGCCGTATTCCCTTGTGAGTGCCTTGGTGATGGCTGCAGACTTCTTGAAGTTGCTGTCACCAGTGATTGCGTTGCCGTCATTATCCACCCTGTTGTACACAATGTGAACATGGTCGTGCGCCTTGTCGTGGTGACGGAAGATGACAAACTGGGTGTTCACTATCCCCATTCTCTGGAGATACTTCCTTGATATTTCCGCTATCAGTTCGTCATTCGCTTGTAATCCTCTGGTGAAAAGCTCAGAGAAATATGCCCGACATACGCTTTGAGTGTCGGGCGAGCCTTGGCTTGAATGTTGAAACTGGCGACAATCGACTTGTTGGTAGAAAGGTCAACACCTTCTGATGCGATGATGTTCGTGTCCTTGTTCTTGATGTCGTTGGCGTATGAGACCAATCCACCAAAGCCCTTGCCCTGCTTAATCTTTGCTATCATAGACTATAACTGTTCGTTGATTTTGATGATAATCTCACTGATGGACTGTGCCAGCCGTTTGTTCTCGTCTGCCACAGCCAAGCCACCATGAATGTGTCCGAGGTGTGCCAGTTGGTTCAAGTTGTTTGCCATGCCCGAAAGGTCACGGATGTACTTCGTGAGTTCCCTTGAAATCGGCTCTTTGACATAGCCGTTTACAGCAAGATTATATACCAAGGTGGACAGCGGAGTGTTGTCTCTCCTCTGTATGCGGAGCAACTTTCGGTAGTTGGCATCGTCAAAATACACCTTCACAGGGTGGGTGCGCTGCGTTCCTTTCGGCTGTTTCGGGCGACCGCCTCTTTTCTTATGTTCTATTGACGTTGGGGATGTCATTGTCCTATCGTGTCTGAAGCACCTGTGCGGACACTCCCGGCTTGTGAGCCGTGGTTTTGTGGTACACTAAACCTATACTTGCTCCCCAACATCCCCAATAATCAAAGATACGCTTGGCGGTTCGACTGACCTACAAGAGATAGATTTGCCAACAGCCTTGCCGTAAGGTGAAGCTATGGCGAACTTAGGGAAGAAAAGAAGCAAGGCTCTCAGAGAATATCTTGACTGGTGCTGTGGTGTTACAAATGTTACTTCTTGGCTCTGTCATTGAGTATCTTCTGAATGTCCGACAAGGCAAACAGACGCTGCCGTCCCATCTTGGCAGGGACAAGATAGCCTGACTTCGCCCAAGACCATAAAGTGGTGGCGCATACACGGCACATTTTGGCTGCTTCCTCTGCGGTCAGCCATTTCTCCTCGTCGGGATTGTTTGCCAGTTCCATTGCCTTGATCTCCTGCGACTTTGTTATAAGTCGATCGGCAAAGGTGACCAGATCCTCGGAGGTCACTTCTACCTTGAAGTGCGCTCCATTCTGTATCATTGAGTATAAATCCATATTATTCCTTTCTTTTGATTGTTGTGTGAATACGTGAACCATCAACCGATAAGGTCAACAAGTCCACGCTTTATGTCATCATCTATTGTTCGGTATCGTGCGAACGCTCGGCTTCCGTTGGCGTGACCAGACATAGAGGAAATCAAATTCGGGTCTTGCACTTGCTTGTAGAGATTTCCGATGAAAGTTCTTCGGGCAGCATGGGAAGTGGCAACTTCGTATATCGGTCGCATCTCGTTCTGTCGGGTCTGAGGGTTGAGTATCGGCACTTTCCTGTCAAGATGTGCCAGTTCCATGACCGCACGGACAGCCTTGTTGAAGTCTGCCACGTTGTAGTGTGGAAACAGCGAAAGGGTCTGTCTGTCTTTGTATCTGTCATAGATAGCGAGAGCTTTCTCTGTAAGAGGAACACGGACGGTTCTTCCGTCGTGATTCTTGGTCTTCTGCGGAAGATACTCCACCACACCGTCTATGACATTCTCCTTTTTGAGGTTGAGCAGGTCACCGAAACGGCAACCGAGGAAGCACTGGAAGACGAACATATCTCGGAATGTAGCCAAGTGCGGATTGTCCGAAAGGTCAAGTTCGTAAAGACAATCACGCTCCTCTATGCTGATATACCAAGGAGTTCCATATACAGCTTTTGGCATTTCAAACTGTAGAAACGGATTGTTGGTGGTGATGCCACGATGTATGCACCACATGAAGACTGTCCGCAGGCGTGCGAAGTTGGAGTGCAGCGTGTTGTCTGAACGCACGGCTTGCGTCACAGACTTTGACGCATTTCTGTACAGATATGGGTATAACTTGACATACTCATGCTCATGCACCAAGAACTGGTAGAAGTCTTCTAAATCTTCTGCTGTAGTATTGTCAATGCCCATTACATAGTCGGTGCGTTTCTTCACGGTCTTCTGGTATTGTTCGAAGCGTTCTATCTTCCCGATATTGGCACGTATTACGGATGCCTGTCTTTTCTCAAAGCCTTTTGCCTGAATGTATTGCTCCACAAGCACCGACAACCTTGTCTCCTGGCATTGGTTGTCTTTCAACTTGTAGGCATTGGGATGATGGAAGACGAATATCACACGTTTCAGCCATTCTGCGGTTGCCCCTATATAGTATTCTTTTGATATGAGTCTCTTCAAGTCAAGAATGGCATCATTAAGCTGCTGTCTCTCGCTATCCTTTACCAAAGCTATGCGCTGTTTGTAACTCTGACGCTTGGAATCCCAATGGTTGGGATTGATGGTCAGTTCGCTCGCACACTTGATGTCACATTTCTCGTCACGGACACGGAAATATATTGTAGCCTTGTCTTTGGCTGATGTATTGCGTATAAAAGCGGTTACGTTCATAATCGTCACTTTATAAGGTTGATAATTTCACGTTTCATGTCATCGTCTATGGTGCGGTATCGGGCGAATGCTCGGCTGTTAGGAGCATGTCCTGTGAGAGAAGCCACCAACGCCTGGTCTTTGACATGCTTGTAGATGTTCGCTATAAAGGTTCTTCGTGCGACATGGCTTGTAGCCACCTCATACAAAGGCTTCATTTCCTCTTGCCGTGTTAGCGGATTGAGAACAGGCACCATGCGGTTGACGCCAGAGAGTTCAAGAACAAACTGGATAGCCAAGTTGTAGAAATGCTCATCCAACAAAGGGAATATTCTCGGACTATACTTCTCGTACTTAGCCAGTATATTCAAAGCCTTGCCGCATAGGGGAACACGGACTACCTCTGTCTTGCCTTTGTTGAGGTTCTTGCTCGGTATGTATTCCAAGAAATCCCCAACGATATTCTCTCTTGTCAAAGCGAACAAATCGCCAACACGACAACCAACAAGACAGTGGAACACAAACATATCCCTTGCCAGTTCGATACGTGGACTGATTGAGAGGTCTCTGTGCAGCACTTGGTCACGTTCCTCAATGGTGAGGTAGTAAGGGATGCCGTACACATGCTTGTCCACCTTGACCGTTCGAAATGAGGTGTCAGTGGTGTAGCCTTTCTTCACACACCAGTTCAAGAACGCCTTTAACCTTGTTCCTCCACTAAAGGCGGAATTGGCAGATGATGGCTTCATTGTATTGCGGTAAATCTCAAATCGGCTGAAGAAGTCGGGATTGTTGGCGAAGTATGTGTATTCCTCAGTGATATACTTCATAAAGCGCTCTAACTCGTCCGCTCCAAAATTCTCGATACGAAGAACAAAGTCCTTACGACCTTCCATTTCCTTTTGCCATGCCTCATAGCGGTGAAGTCTACGGAATATGGATGTGATAGCACATTTGCTTTCCGCTCCATTCTTTACCTCTCTCAAATACTGCTCGGCTCTGTCAAAGAAACCAGTCTTGGTGTTGTCAATGTCCTCATGCTCCTTTCCCTGCTTGTCGGGATTGAAATAGTTATCTACAATATGGTGCAGGAAGTCAAGTGTACAGCCTGTGTGATATTCTTTGCCGACCAAAAGAAGAATGTCTGCGAGTTGTCTGTTGAACTTGTCCTTCACTTCTTGAGGCACATTGCTTTCTTTTGAATAGCCAGGCACGGATGCGTCATAATGGATAGGGTCAATATACAAGTTTGTTGATATTTTGTAATCAACGTCCTTTCCGTCTCTCAACCTTACATAAACGGCAGAATTACTCTTGCGAAAATACGGTATAATCTTCATCTCAAAAACAAATTTATGAATGTTCAAAACTGGGGTAATATTACCCTTTTTCAATGCAAAGATAATATGGTTCCCACAAATGTTCCCATAGAAATCAAACTTTATGCAAACCGATTAAGTATTATTATAATTCACTTTTACGCTGTAATTCATTGTGTATGAAGTGTTATTGTTTGATAAGTATGATTTTATGCAAGTATTATATTTAGTTGGATTTACCCCAAAATTGATTTCCTCCGTCACGGTCGCCAGTGCGGTCGTACCGGCGGAGTAATCGCCTGCGGAGTTTTGGGCCATGACGGCCGTCGTGCCACACAGCAACATCAGTGTGAGCATCTGTACCTTTTTAGCAGAAAACATTCTTTTCATTTGTCTTTTTGTTTTTTGAAACATGATTATTTATTTTAGGGTAAGTATTGCAGTTCTTTCGAATCGTTATGGCGGCACCTCATTCCTGCATCCCGTTTCTATATGCGATAGCCGAAAAAGGCAGGAAAGACAAGGAAGGCACCGATCAGGAACAGGCACGCGCCCACAAGCGTTACGACGGACTTGGTAATGCCGTCCTCGCCCGTGTTCATCTTTACGTAAATCTGGAATCCGGACACAATCACACAAATCCCGGCGATGGCACAACAGAGAGCTTGGACGTAGAACATCATCGTTACCACGTAGTCGTGCATCGTCGCCAGCGCATCCGCCCCCCAACTGTAATTCACGCTGCCACTTTTCGCCAGAGCCGAACAGGGGATGATGGAACAAAGCGCACATAGTATCTTCTTCGTTTTCGACATCTTACAGCTTATCTTTGACCGGTCTCCATTTCAGGCTGGGACGGTTGTCCAAGCGTCCTTTGGAAATCATTGCCTTATACATCTCTTCGTCGGTAAAGCCGTCGGACAGGTAGGGTGCGACCTTTTCCATCTGTGCCTCTGCCTTGGCTTTCAGCCGTTCGAGCCGATCCTTGGCTGTTCCATCTTTTTTCCCGGTGTCGCCGTTTTGGGCGGCAGGCGAAGCGGCAGGTACAGTCTCCGTGCCGTATGTTTCATTTCCGATTTTGAACCCGGTCTCGTTCTCCGAAACCTCGACACTCTCTTCCGTGGAATCCATCGGACCGAGGTCGAAAACTTCCTCGTCAGTCTTCTCCGTTCCCTTCTTTCCATACAGGTCACGGATGATATTGACCGCGAAATAGACGATGTACAGCACCGTCAGTACAAGGGCGAATATAAAGTATGAACCCATCTGTTTTTAAGTATGAAATTAAACTTTAATTGAACTTTGAAAGTACGGTTGCAAAGAAAAATATTATATTTGATGTAACAAAAACTCTTTATATCAAACAGTATTTTATTACATAGAAATAAGTTTGAAACGCTAAAATTGAACTTTAATTTCATACTTTGAGATATCGAAGCAGAAAAATCGGGCATAAAAAAAGCCCTCCGGGAGGAGAGCTTTCAAGGGAAAGGGTAACGATGATGCCTTACCGTTTCTTTCCGCGTAGGTAATCGTTCAGGTCCTTGTATTCGCGATAACGGGGTGCTTCGTTGCGTACACGCCCGCCATACATGCCGGCGATGGTCTCTTCCGTTTTCTGCCCTGCGAGATCATTGTCGAGATAACAGTGGATTTCCTCGTACACCTGCAAGTGTTCCAATGCTTTTTTCAGGTTGTTCACCGAGTTCATCACGAGGTAATCACAAGGTGCGTCGATGCAGACCGTATCATCACCCGCCTGTTTCAGCGTCAGGTAAGAGAGAAAATCCATGAAGCCCTCGAACACGCAAACACGGTTCTGTGTTTCACCATGAGATTGCCTGATGACAGAGATGTCCTTACACCGGATACAGCCCTTATAATAAGGATTGCGCACCTCGTACCCGCCCGCCGCGTTGCCGAAGGCAAGAGCGAAGTAGCGCCGTTTACGTAATTCATAATGGACCTCCCGGCAGAACATGCGGCCGATGTCCCCGTCGATTCCACGGGAATGAAGGTACGAGAGTAGCGCATGGTGCTGCAACGGCACGACGAGCACGTCCTTCATGTCGGCTTCGACGGGACGGGGAGTTGTCCCCGGAATCCGCACTCTTTGTATCGGGGCAGCATTTTCATGCCTCCCGATATAGGCAAGCACTTCGCTCACGCTGTTCGTCCGGTACAGGTATTTGCCCAGTTCCACAAGGTCGCCGCCCGTCGCTGCGCCAAAGTCATACCATTCGTTGAGCCGGTCGTTGACCTTGAACGACGGAGTGCGTTCATCGCGCAGCGGTGACAGATACCAGTATTGTTTTGATATCACACTCTGGGGATGGTAGCCGAGACTGGCGAGATAGTCCACGATACGCAGTTGTTTTGCTTCCGCTATGGTCATGTCATTTTCTTTTCACTTGTTTTCAAAAAACAGTTTACTTTGGTTTTTCTCCTATATATACCCGGACCAAAGTAAACTAAATTATTTTTCACCTTCCGCTTCCTCGCATTCTTCGTCGAAAAGCAGGGCTTCGGTCGGGGTCACATCGTAATAAAAGAGCTTGTCCCGTTTGACGATCAGCTTCAGGTTTTCCGTCAGGTATTGCAGCAGTTTTATCATGACGCTGCGTCCCCGTTTGAACCCGATAGCCTCATAGGAAGCCATGAGGGCCTGCAGCACGTTCTCGAAACCTTTGATGGGCCTGTCCCCGAAAGCGGCGGAAAGTGCCTCCCGGTGCTGTTCGATGGACAAATCCATGAAGCTGCTCCGGGCTTTCGGTCTTACACTGCCGTCAAACGAATAGTTATCCACCATGACCGGCAACCCTTCGTCATCAACGGAAAAGGCGAACGGTTTGAACTCCTTCTCGCGGATATGCAGCGCATGAACTTCACTGATAACGGGATTCTCCGCACTTTTGGTGATGACCAGCACCGTTTCCGCCTTATTGCTCATTTCCGTACCGATATGCCCGCGCACATTGTTGTCGCCCTTGTTCAGGTGTAGCACACAATGGATGTGCAGGTCGTATTTCGACGACCACTCCATCATCTTGTTGATGACCTCCACCGATTCGCTGGTGCTGTTGATGTCGAGCATCAGGTCGCGGATGCCGTCTATGATGACCAGCCCATACCCCTTGTTCTGACGCAGGGCATAGTCGATAACCCCGATACGGACGGCAGGAGTGTATTCCCGCAGGCAAATGAAATCGAGATTCTCGTTGTCCGTCGTGGTGGGCAGCCCCGCCAGGCGGAGAATGCGTTCCAACACGTTGTGGCAATGGAAACGGCTCTGTTCAGTGTCCACGTACAGAATCCTGCGTTTGCCTTCGGGCAGGTGCGCCCGATAGTTCAAGACCTGCCGGCCCGCCAGCGACGCGGCGACGATGGCCGAGACGTTGAACGTCTTTTTCGCCTTCGCCTTACCCGTCGAAGCGCTGAAATTACCGAGCGTCGCTATGGTGGAGTTGTCAATCCATATAATCTGGGGCGGAGTCTCGTAGGTGTCCGTGGCCTTTATTTGCGACGCCGTGAGGATATCCGACAGGCGGTTCTCGTCCAGCTCCGCCCACGAGTTACGGTCAGTTCTTTTTTCGTTTTCCATAGCGCTTCTGGTTAAAGAACGGTTGGGTTGCGGACACTTCCGTCGCCATACGCATGGCATCGTCCACCGTAGGTTCGTAGTTTTGCAAGAGCCACGCGTCCAGCTCTTCCTTCGCAAAGTAGAGCATCTTGCCGCGAGGCTTGTAGTGCGGGATTTCCTTGTTCGATGTGAGTTTGTACAACATACTTTCGGACACGCCGATATACATGCACGCCTCTTGAAAAGTGAAGACCTTCTTGGTCGTGTAAATGGTATTTTCCAGCAAAGCCACACGCTCCAACAGACCTTCCACCGGTTCCAACTTCTTGAGAACCGCTTCTATGGCGGTCAGCCGTTCGCTCAACCGCTCCATGAATGTTGTTCTGTTTTGCATAAAATACATGTTAAAATTAGACAATGGAGAGTTACCTCCGTTATGCAGCGCGCTAACGGAGGTCAAAGTTATGTGATGTGAACCGGACAGCCGGAAATACCGGCGTGATACTATGCACGTATCACGGCAATTGTCACTGTTTTATCTTTCACATACTTGGCTTTTTGGCACTTCGTGTTATATTTTCAGTCGGCTGACGGCTTTTCGTATGCCGAGGTTTGCCGATGTAATGTTGTTCCTCGCCGCAGACAGGGCGGACGAGAGGCTTGAAGCGGTAACGTATCTTGTGCCGTCTTTGGACAACAGGAACCGCCCCTTGTCGAGAACCGACTGCCAGTGAGGCAGGATGAAGGTGTTTTCGAGCAACGCGTCGAATAGGACCGCCACATGGCGGATATTGTTCACACGTATGCAGAAGCCCTTCTTGCAGGCAAAAAGCGCTTCCATGTCCTCGATGCGGAGTGTGGAAACGCAAAACAGATGATAAGCGTTGGCGCAAGCCACAATACCTGTCATCTGTTCACGGGAAAAATTACAACCGAAGGAGAGAGGTGGATCGTTTCTGGAATCTTCTATACGTGAAGAGCCGAACCATACTCCGGCAATGTCGTACTTTCGTTTCAAGGCCATGCACTCCTCGAAAGAAAATGTTTCTGCGGTAAAGAGGCTTTTGACGAGACTTGTGCAATCGATCAACAGCCCTCTGATGATATGGATGTTCATTTCATGGCAATTCCTGCAAACCGCACTGTTGCAGTCGATGTACCGGTGACTGTTTATAAAGTCATCCACATAGCGGCCATACCGTTTGCCGCCTGCCATGACGTCTTGAAGATAAAGCTCCCTCGCTTCGGAGAGCAATTCGTAAAATTCTTCCGCTACATCCTGTTCCGTAGCGAAGTGGTGCAGATGTGGTCTCCCTTCAAAAAAAGAGAGGACCTGCTGTTTTGTCCTTTCATGTCGAATTGTTTTTATGGGTTTATACTTATTATAATAGTGGCATTACTTCGACTATTTGAAAAGTCGGAGAAAAGCCGGAAATATTTACCTGTAAATTGAATTTGACATGTATAACTACATCAGTCGAATAGCCCGTTGACCAAATTGACTGCTTCGTCTTTTTTCTGGTTGATGATTTTGGCGTACACCTGTGTCATTCTCACGGAGGTATGACCAAGCAGCTTCGATACGGTATAGAGATCCGCACCAAGCGTCAGCATCATGGTCGCGAATGTGTGCCGGGCCGTGTGAAAAGTAAAACGTTTGGTGATTCCGGCCGCTTCGGCCCACGGCTTGAGATACTGGTTGATGTTTGAAGGCAAGCTGAACACATGGTCATCCGCCGCCTTGTCCTCACGCTCCGGCATCCACTTCAACGCCTCGTTGGAGAGTGGCAGGGAAATCGGTTCTTTGGTCTTCTGCATAGCCACCGCCAGACGGTATTGGCCGTTATCGACAAAGACATTCTTCCATTTCAGGCCGACAATATCGCTGATACGCAGTCCGCAGAAGCAGGAAAACAGATAGGCGTTTTTAACCCTCCCATCCTGTACCGGAGTGGCAATCAACGCCCGTACCTCTTCGATGGTCATATAGGACCGCACGCTCTCCGGCATTTTGGGCTTCTCCGATTTTTCCATTTCATTAAACGGATTTCTCAACAACCGTTTAGCCCGGACAGCAGCGTTCAGGGCACCGTTGAATATCTGATAATAGGTATTGCGTGTAGATGCTGCTATCGGCTTTCCTTTAGGGCGGAAGGTCGTCAGCATGTAGTCGATATAGCCTTGGCAAAAAGCGAGGTCAACCCGATCCAACAAAAACCTTTCCCCTGCATATTCTTTCAGGATATGGGTAACGGCCTTGATTTGACCGATGCCTTTCTTGTCGCGTTTCTCTTGGTACTCCAAATAGGTTTGCATCCAGTCCAGCAGATAAACCTTATCTGTATGGTTCACGATACCGGCTTCGCCGCTGGTCAGTTCGATAATGCGTTTCGACTTGATGGCATTCGCAGCGGCCATTGTTATTTCATTTTGCCGACGGGTATTGTTGTCCGTTCCCGGGATAAGATACAGCTTCAGGTACTCATATGTCCGCTTGCCATTGCGGTATATATCCAGATACAGACTTTTGCTGCCATCGGACAAATCCTTCATCCGAAGACGGATGGGTTCTTTTACTTTTTTAGGCTTCTTTATTCGTGGCATAATCGTATTCTTTCATTCGTTCTTTTTCGTATGCAAATGTACGAATTAAAACCGAAATCAAGAAACAAATAAGGAACAAAAATGTACCCAAAAAGAACTAATTAACAGAAAATAGTGAAAACAACTGAAAGAAACGATTTCTTTATAAATGTCTGATATAAAGCCTATTTACTTGTACTTATTTGGATTTTATTTTCATCTTTAATATGTCTGTTTGTTTATTGAAAATGAAATTACTGAAATAAATCCGGGAGACAGCACTTGTCTGAATATCATTTTCCATCCCGATGACATAGGAAAGTTTCAAAGAGAAATTTTATTATATGGTAATTTTGACTCATCTCCCAAACTTTTAACCATTACAGGAGAATGCTTTTAATAAAATAATACAATCTCGCTATAAATAACGTCCTAGCTATTTATAGCGAGTATATCATCTATGGCTACCCTTTTGAAAGTTCCTCCAATGTTTTTTCCTCGTACCTGCAAATCGCCTCCTTATA
>OOIF01001313.1_pt1 | contig 21545 bp, 18 predicted proteins | sample 1691961 | NCBI WGS metagenome assembly OOIF01 (sample SAMN06348146, study PRJEB24527) | human gut metagenome | biome: human gut; feature: ankylosing spondylitis patient; material: feces | host: Homo sapiens | place: China | collected 2015-10 | reverse complement strand
CACAGGAGTTGACCGGATCACCATCCCAGTCATTTCCAGCAGTTCCCTCATAGTTTCTCCTTCTTTTTCTAAAGTCAGCGCCTTTGCACCTTTTTGTGCTCCCATTGCTGCCGCCGTTATCCGCGGTCCAGGCTGTCGCCCGGGACTTTACTCGTTAAAGGATCCGTAATTCTTCATATATAATTCGCTGTCCCGCCATTCCTTGCGGACCTTCACCCACAGCTGCAGGTTCACCTTGGCGCCCATCAGGTTCTCGATCTCGCGTCTTGCCTGGCTGCCGATACGTTTTAACATGGCTCCGCCTTTGCCGATGATAATTCCTTTGTGAGATTCTCTTTCACAGATAATTGTCGCATCAATATCCACGATTGGATTTTTTCCCGGACGTGTTTTCATCCGGTCAATGGCAACTGCGATCCCATGAGGAATTTCCGCATCCAGTGCATGAAGTGCTTTCTCGCGGATGATCTCAGCCACGATCTGACGCTGAGGCTGATCAGTAACTGTATCCTCGTCATAAAACATAGGACCGTAAGGCAGATATTTCAGGATACAACCGATAATATCCTGTGTATTCTGTCCACGCAGTGCGGAGCATGGGATAATCTCTGCGAAATCGCATACTTTTCGGTAGGTGTCAATGGCAGGAAGGATTTCTTCCTTTGATACAGTATCAATTTTGTTGATGATCAGGATTACCGGTACTCCGATTCCCTGAAGCTGTTCTGCAATATGACGCTCTCCTGCCCCGATAAAGGTACTTGGCTCTACCAGCCACATAATGGCATCTACCTCTTTTAAAGTTCGCTCTGCCACCTGGACCATATATTCTCCCAGCTTATTCTTTGCCTTGTGGATACCGGGAGTATCGAGAAATACGATCTGACCTTCGTCACAGGTATAAACGGTCTGGATACGGTTTCTGGTTGTCTGTGGTTTCTTGGATGTGATAGCGATCTTCTGTCCGATGAGATGATTCATCAGAGTGGATTTACCTACGTTTGGACGTCCAATAATCGCTACAAATCCGGATTTAAAATTTTCGTTCATTCTGTTCTTTCCTTTTTTAACAATTGATCAGTGGTTTCACTTCCATCAGTACATCAGAGGCCTCAGCCACCTTGCTCTCGCTTCCCACCACACATATCTGATCTGCTGCCAGAACTGCCTCTATGATCTCGGCCAGTGCATGGATATCCTCTGCAGACGCATTCAGAATCTGATCACGTTCTTTCTGGAGCATCTCCTCTGTCACACCGCAGAAATATGCTGTCTTGGAAACAGAACCTTTCATCTGAGGTGTCCTGGGAACATCCTTTCCGCTGATGGTACCAATGATATATTTTGTCATCTCGCGCTCATCTGCCTGAAAATTGCGGATATAATCCGGAATCCCCTTATATACATCCAGTGTACGTTTCAGATGAGGATCGCGATAAGATACCAGATAGCTCTCACCATTCCTCTTAAATCCGCTCATACATCCATATGCACCGCCCTTTACGCGCAGATTCATCCACAGATAATCATAACTTAAGATAACCTTCAGAATTTCCAGTGCTCCTGTATATTCCAGGCCTTTTTTCTTAAAATTACCGGTCTGAGCCACATACTGGACCTGTCCGGAAGTCTTAAATCCCTCATTTTTCTTTGTGCAGGTCAGCTTCTCTTTCGATTTTTCCACTGGTTCTGTGCCAAGTCCTGCCTTTACAGCTGCCGCCAGTTTCTGAACTGTCTCCAGGGATTCTCTCTCACCTGTATAACTGATCATAAAGTTCTCCGGACGGAGAATTTCTTTTATCAGTTTGCAAAGCTCTTCTACAGTTTCCTCTTTTCGCTGTTCAAAATCTTTTTCCAGTTTTTCGATAAACTGATAATATCCGATTCCCGCCATCTCATCCTGGAATGCAGCCATCGGAGAAGAATATGCCGCTGCTCTCAGCACAGCAGTGGAATGTCCGGCACCTGTCAGGTTTACCTGTGCCCTGGACTTCACAGATGCAACAATCTCATAGAGACGCTTGGTATCTTCCAGTTTCGAGCTATTCAGGATCTCCCCGATCATTTTGAAAAGGAAATCCATTTTTGTATAGAGTGCCTTACCTCTTACAGAGAACATAGCCTGAAACTCTTCTGTAGAATCAGCTCTGTCAAAAACCTCTACCCCACAGTTGATACCGCCTGTATTGGCATTAATCTCATTAAACAGTTCTCCGTATGTGTAATGCTCTGTATCCACATATCCAAGTACGGATTTCAAAAGTCCCAGATAAGGAATCTGCTCAGGTGCGATACTGTCAGTCTTAAACATCAGATCTACGTAACCGATGCCATTTGTGCATACATCATGGTAAAGGAACAGACTGTTGTCTACCGTTAATTCTTCATTTACGATCTTTGCAGCTTCCTTCTTAATATCGCTTCTCTTTAACATCGGAATGCACTCCAGTGCTTTTGGATCTTCGCCGGCTTCCTGATATGCTTCCAATGCTTTCGTCTTCTCAACCATTGCATCCAGCTGTTCTTCAGAAAGACTGCTTCTGTATGCTTCCAGCTTCTCCTCCAGCTCTTTTTCACGCTGGGCTGCCAGACCTTTCTTCGGTATAAGAGTCATGATGCATCCATGGGGATTTTCAAGAAGATATTTACGGATCAGTTCTTCAAAATATCCTTCGTTTACTGCCTTTTTCAGGTTTTCAAAAACTGTAAGCTGCTGTACCTGTGCAAAGGGATTTCCTTTTTCATACAGCCAGTCTCCCAGAATATCCAGACTGTACATCAGTCCTTTCGGATAAGAGGAAAAATCAGCTTCACGATAGCGGAATTCAAAGTAATTGATTCCTGCCTCTACAGCTTTCCTGTCAATTCCATTCTTAACAATATCTCCCAGTACCTGTCTGATCACAGATACGAATTCTTCTTTTCTGTCCGGATTGGAACCTTTTGCAATTACTGTAAAATATGGCTGGAGAATACCATCATCATAAGATCCATAGACATCCTTGCCTGCTTTTACATCCAGAAGTGCCTGCTTTAACGGTGCTCCCGGTGCGCTTAACAGTGCGTAATCCAATACCTCAAATGCCATCGCCATCTGACTGTCCGCAGCATTTCCAACAACCATGTTATAAGAAAGATAGGTATTGTTTTCTTCGGATTCCGTGGAAGAAATGGAATACTTATGTGTCACTTCGATTGGTTTTTCAAATGGTTTCTGAAGCTTTATCTCTGAATCAAGCCCGATTGCCTCATATTTCCCCAGATATGCTTCATCCATCCACGCAAGCTTCTCTGCCACATCCATATCTCCATAGAGATAAATGTAGGAATTACAAGGATGATAATATCTGCGGTGGAAATCCAGATATTCCTCGTAAGTCAGTTCCGGAATATGCAGAGGATCTCCGCCGGAAACGTTTGCATAAGTCGTGTCCGGAAAAAGGGATGTCATGATCTGACGGCTTAAGACATCATCCGGTGAGGAAAAAGCGCCTTTCATCTCATTGTATACAACACCGTTGATGGTCACCGGAGCATCCTCGCTCTCTAATTCATAGTGCCATCCCTCCTGCTGGAAGATCTCCTGATATTTATAAATATTCGGATGAAAAACCGCATCCATATAGACACTCATCAGATTCTGGAAATCTTTATCATTGCAGCTTGCGATCGGATAGATTGTCTTCTCCGGATAAGTCATTGCATTCAAAAAGGTGTTCAAGGAACCCTTCACCAGTTCCACAAAAGGATCTTTGACCGGATATTTGTCAGAACCACACAAAACAGTGTGCTCAATGATATGTGCCACCCCCGTGGAATCCTCCGGCGGTGTGCGAAAACCGATATAAAAGACCTTATTGTCATCATCGTTGGAAATCACTGCGATCCGCGCTCCGCTTTTTTTGTGGCGGAGAATGATTCCTTCGGAATTGAGATCTTTGATCGGGCGTTTTTCTAAAATTTCATATGCCTGTAAATCTTTTAACTGCATCTGTCTGTCCTCTCTCTAATACATACTGTTCTATAGTATACCACACTTCGCGGCATTATCCTATTTTTATCTTCGAAAATTTCTGAAACAAAAAAAGACTGTAACAACCATTCCCTATTCTTAAGGAATACCGTGTTACAGTCCCCCGCTTTTCAGATTCTCATCTATGAATTAGCCGATGCGTCTTACATTTGCTGCCTGAGGTCCTTTTGCTCCGTCTGTCACTTCAAATTCTACCTTCTCACCGTCTTTTAACTCTTTGAATCCATCCATGTCTAATGCTGAAAAGTGAACAAATACATCATTGCCCTCTGCATCAGAAATAAATCCATAACCTTTTTTTGCATTAAACCATTTTACAGTTCCCTGCTGCATAACAAAATCCTCCTAATACACTAAAACCTTTTTGTATTTTCGACATGTTTTGTGCATGTCACACAAAATGAAGTTAGCATATATCTGTTTTTTTGTCAACAACTATTAAATATAATTTAGCCCGGTCATAAGACCGGGCTGATATTTACTGCTTGATCTGTACATCAATCTGCTGATACGGAATCGAAATATGATTTTCATCCAGTGCATATTTGATATTTTCCATCAACCGCCACTTCGTATCCCAGTAATCTGCCGTTTTGACCCAGATCCGGATACCAAGGTCCACCGAAGATGCACCAAGATTATCTACGAACACCACAACGTCCTCTTCCGGCAGTCTTGCCGGATCATTTCTGCCGATCTCATATAAAATATTTTTTGCCGTACGGATATCTGCTTCATAACCAATACCTACCACAATGTCCACCCGCCGTTTATCCATATGCGATACATTGACCAGACTGCTGTTGGACAGATTACCGTTTGGAATCACGATCATTTTATTGTCTACGGTCTTTAACTTGGTATAGAAAATAGAAATCTCGTATACCGTTCCTTCATTCGAGCCCTCAATGATATAATCTCCTACCACAAAAGGTTTCAGCAAAAGAATCAGCACTCCGCCTGCAAAGTTGGAGAGACTTCCCTGCAGTGCAAGACCAACCGCCACACCACAGGAACCAAGCACTGCCACTGCGGAGGTAGTTGCTATCCCAAACAGGCTTAAGATTGTCAGGATCAGGATAAAATACAGTGCATATTTTACGACTGCAGACAGAAACTGTATCACTCCGACATCCGCATTTCTGCGTTCCATGGTTTTCTTAACAATCTTAACGATCAGACCGATCAGTTTTGCTCCCACTGCATAAACGATAATTGCAATGACAACCTGCAATGCAAAATTCAAAAGATCTGGAACAAGGTTTTGAAAATAAGTACGGATGATCCCCGGATTTTTTGCAACCTCCTGAAGATTCTCCTGCGCTTCGGCAATGGCTTCCACTGCCTCTGTTGTATCAATTGTCAGCAACATTTTTCTGCCCTCATTTTATTTTACTTTACGAACTTTTAAAACGCCTTCGATATTCTCTAATTTTTCGATCACATCATCTGTGACAGGAGAATCCACATCGATCAGTACATATGCATAATCGCCCTTGGATTTATTGGTCATGCCTGCGATATTCATTCCGGCATCTCCCAATGTTGTGGAGTACTGGCTGATCATACCGCTGACGTTTCTATGTAAAATACCAATTCTTCCGGCAGTTGTGCATGCTCCCATAGAGCAGTCCGGGAAGTTCACAGAATGAACGATATTACCGTTCTCCATGTAATCACGGATTTCTCTAACTGCCATGATCGCACAGTTATCCTCAGATTCTGCTGTGGAAGCTCCAAGATGTGGTGTTACGATACATCCTTTTGCTCCAACTGTTGTCGGATTTGGGAAATCAGATACATATTTTTTGATTTTTCCAGCTGCTAATGCTTCCACCATTGCTTCTTCATCTACAAGAAGATCTCTTGCGAAATTCAATACGATTGCATTCGGTTTCATCATGGCAATCGCTTCTGCATTGACCATTTTCTTTGTGGAATCCAAAAGTGGAACATGAATCGTAATATAGTCGCACTCCCGGTAAATATCTTCCACGTTGCTGATGTGCTTTACGCTTCTCGAAAGATTCCAAGCTGCACTGACAGAAATATATGGATCATAACCATACACATCCATTCCCATATGGATTGCTGCATTTGCAACTAACACGCCGATTGCTCCAAGACCGATCACACCAAGCTTTTTACCTGAGATCTCAGTTCCGGCAAAATTCTTTTTCTGTTTTTCTGCTGTTTTTGCAATGTTCTCATCATTCTGGTTTGCAAGGCACCAGTCGATACCGCCAACGATATCACGGGATGCATATAACATTCCTGCAAAAACAAGTTCTTTGACACCGTTTGCGTTTGCTCCCGGAGTATTGAACACAACAATTCCTTTTTCTGCACATTTGTCTAATGGAATATTGTTGACGCCAGCGCCTGCTCTTGCTACTGCAAGCAGGCTGTCTGGAAGTTCAAGATCATGCATCGTAGCACTTCTCACAAGTGCTGCATCTGCCTGATTTAAGTCTTCTACTTTTTCATAGTCATTTGAGAAAAGATCCAATCCTACGGATGCAATTGGATTTAAGCAATTATATTTGAACATTATGCATTTTCCTCCTCAAACTTCTTCATGAATTCTACTAATTTTTCAACGCCCTCTTTCGGCATTGCATTGTAAATGGATGCTCTCATACCACCTACGGTACGATGTCCTTTTAAGTTTACGAATCCGGCTGCTGCTGCCTCTTTTACAAACTTGGCATCTAATTCTTCATTGCCGGTCACAAATGGAACATTCATAAGGGAACGGTCTTCTTTTCTTACAGTTCCCTTGAACAGGCTGCTCTGGTCTAAGAAATCATATAAGATTTTTGCTTTCTCTTCATTGCGCTCTTTCATCACAGAAAGTCCGCCCATCTTCTTTAACCATTTGAACACTTTGCCACAGATATAAATATTGTAGCAAGGTGGTGTATTGTAAAGGGAATCACTATCTGCCTGTGTTTTCCACTTTAACATGGTTGGGGTTCCCGGCAGGACATCATCGGTGATCAGATCCTCACGGATGATCGCGATCACAACTCCGGCAGGACCGATATTCTTCTGAACGCCGCCATATACAACTCCGTAATTTGTGACATCCATCGGTTCAGACAAAAAGCAGGAGGATACATCGGATACTAAAATCCTGCCTTTTGTGTTTGGAAGTTTCTTGTATTTTGTTCCATAAATTGTATTGTTTTCACAGATGTATACATAATCCATATCATCTGTGATCGGAAGATCCGAACAATCCGGGATATAAGAGAATGTCTCATCTGCAGAAGAAGCAAGTTCAACTGCCTCTCCGTAGATTTTTGCTTCCTGGAATGCTTTCTTTGCCCACTGACCAGTTAAGATATATCCGGCCTTGCGGTTTTTCATCAGGTTCATAGGAACCTCTGCAAAGAACTGTGAAGCTCCGCCCTGTAAAAACAGTACCTTGTAATTGTCCGGGATATTTAACAGATCTCTTAAATCCTGCTCTGCCTCTTTGATGATGTTATCATACACTTTGGAACGGTGGCTCATCTCCATAACAGACATTCCACTGCCATGATAGTCCAACATCTCATCTGCTGCTTCCTTCAATACTTCCTCTGGCAGAACGGCTGGTCCTGCGGAAAAATTGTAAACTCTGCTCATAATCATTACTCCTCCTGTTTCTTTTTCAAGTCATCCCCGGTAAAAGCAGAACTGATTGCTTCACCCGGAGCAACCATCGGCCATACCTTGTCATCACTATTTATGATACAGTCTATTACAACCGGGGTATCAGATGCAAGTGCTTTCTTCAGAGCTTTGTTAAACTCTTCACGATTCGTTGCCCGATAGCCCGCTGCACCCATGGCTTCCGCCAATTTCACATAATCTACACCGTCATCCAAAACGGTTGCAGAATAACGTTTCTCATAAAACAAATCCTGCCACTGTCTGACCATTCCAAGTACATGATTATTAATGATCACTTCGATGAGTGGTAATTTTTGTCTCACTGCAGTTGCAATTTCATTCATATTCATACGGAAACATCCGTCTCCGGCAATATTAATGACCTGTTTATCCGGGCATCCGATCTGTGCACCGATCGCAGCACCAAGACCATACCCCATTGTTCCAAGACCACCGGATGTCAGAAGTGTTCTCGGTTTTTTGTATTTGTAATACTGTGCCGCCCACATCTGATGCTGTCCTACTTCCGTCACAATGATGGCATCCCCGTTTGTCTCTTTATAGATATCCTCAATGACATAAGGACCTGATAATCCGGTTTTTGGATAAGTCAGCGGATACTTTACTTTGTAATCCATGATATGTGTGATCCATTCCGTATGGTTCATCTGTGTCAGCCGCTCATTCACACGAAGCAGGATCTCTTTGATATCACCGATCACAGATGCATCTGTCTGGATATTTTTATTAATTTCCGCAGGATCCACATCAAACTGTAAAATATCTGCCTGACTTGCAAATTTCTTTGCATTGCCGAGTACACGGTCTGAAAATCTTACGCCGACAGCAATTAAAAGATCACACTCACTGACACCAAGGTTGGATGTCTTTGTTCCATGCATGCCGAGCATTCCCTTGTTCAATGGGAAATCGGTTGGCAACGCAGATAAGCCCAATACCGTAGATCCGGCAGGTATATCATTCTTTTGGAGAAACGCTTTCAATTCCTCTTCCGCACCGCCTAACAATACTCCCTGCCCGACCAGACAGAAGGGTTTCTTCGCCTCATTGATTAAATCGGCGGCGGCCTTGATACGATCCTTTTTGATATCCGGCTCCGGCTGATAACTACGTACGTAATCTACCTTCTTATATTCATAGTCCACCAGCCCTACTTGCGCGTCCTTCGCTAAATCCAGCACAACTGGACCCGGACGGCCTGTAGAAGCGATATAAAAAGCACGAGAAACAGCCCATGCGATCTCCTCCGGCTTGCGGATTTGATAAGCCCATTTCGTGATCGGTTGCGTGATGCCAATCACGTCGACTTCCTGAAAAGCATCGGTTCCCAACAACGGCGAGGGTACTTGACCGGCGATTACGACCATTGGCGTACTATCCATCAGCGCGTCAGCGATACCCGTGATGGTATTCGTAGCGCCCGGGCCGGAAGTAACCAACGTCACTCCTACCTTGCCGGATACACGAGCATAGCCTTGAGCCGCATGGGTAGCGCCTTGCTCGTGGCGCACCAATACATGCCTCAACTGGTCCCTATAATCATATAAACTGTCGTAAATAGGTATCGCCTGTCCGCCGGGATAACCGAAGATAGTATCTACTCCTTCAGCAATCAACGCTTTCAGCAAAGCTTCCGAACCGGTTATCTTTTGTTTCTCCATAAGAAATAACGTGTTTAATGTATATTATTGGCTTTAATCTTCAACAATCCTTACACCTCCCTTATCGGCGGAGCTAACCATCTTCCCGTACGCTCTCAACGCTTTCGAGACCTCACGCTGACGCGTCGGCGGCGTAAAGGCTTTCTTTCCACGTGCCTCTTCCGCTTTACGGCGCTCGGCCAACTCCTCGTCGCTCAGCCGCACGTTGATGGAACGTTCCGGGATATTGATCTCGATGATATCCCCGTCTCTCACCAGTCCGATAGCGCCACCGGAAGCGGCCTCAGGAGAGATATGCCCGATAGAAAGACCGGACGTACCGCCACTGAAACGACCATCCGTGATCAAGGCGCACTCCTTACCTAAGTGACGGCTCTTTATATAAGAGGTAGGATATAACATCTCTTGCATTCCCGGCCCCCCTTTCGGACCCTCATACGTGATGACGACCACATCGCCTGAAACGACCTTGCCTCCTAAAATGCCCTCGCAAGCGGCATCCTGTGAATCGAAGACTTTCGCCGGGCCGGAGAATTTCCAAATACTCTCATCCACACCGGCGGTTTTTACGACACATCCGTCCAAGGCGATATTCCCTCTCAAAACAGCCAAGCCGCCATCCTTGGAATAAGCGTGCTCCACGTCACGGATACAACCTTCGGCACGATCCGTATCTAATTCCTTATAATAAGATTCTTGGGAACCCATCTGGATACTGAACCGATGAGCGGGAGCGCTCTTGTATTTACGGATCGCCTCCTCCGTTACGTTCGGGGAAGTGACGGCGTATTTATCAACAGCCTCGGCCAAGGTCAGGCCGTCCGCACGTCTCGTGCTGCCATCCACAAGCCCGGCTTTCATCAACTCGTTCATGATACCGAGGATTCCACCGGCACGGTTTACGTCTTGTACATGATAAGTGTGCGTATTCGGGGCTACCTTACACAGGCAAGGAGTCTTGCGGGATAACATATCGATATCCTCCATATGAAAATCGGCGCCGGCTTCTTGTGCCACGGCCAATAAGTGAAGCACCGTATTGGTAGACCCCCCCATGGCGATATCCAGCGACATGGCGTTCAAGAAAGCCTGACGGGTAGCGATGTTGCGAGGTAACACGGAATCATCCCCGTCACGATAGTATTTGTAAGCGTTCTCAACGATTTGCTTAGCCGCGTCACGGAAAAGTTGGATACGGTTCTTATGGGTAGCCACGATCGTCCCGTTACCCGGAAGCGCCAGACCGATCGCCTCGTTCAAGCAGTTCATAGAGTTAGCGGTAAACATACCGGAACAACAACCGCAACCCGGACACGCATGGCGTTCCACCTGCTCGATACGCTCATCGCTTACCGATGTATCGGCGGACTCAATCATCGCGTCGATCAAATCCAGATGGCGGCCATCCAGCTCACCTGCCTCCATCGGGCCACCGGACACGAACACCGTCGGGATATTTAATCGCATGGAAGCCATAAGCATACCCGGCGTGATCTTATCGCAATTGCTGATGCAAACCATAGCGTCCGCCTTATGGGCATTTACCATATATTCCACGCTGTCCGCGATAATGTCGCGTGAAGGAAGCGAGTAAAGCATCCCATCGTGCCCCATAGCGATACCGTCATCGATAGCGATCGTATTAAATTCAGCGGCGAAACAACCTTGTTTCTCGATCTCGGCCTTGACCAGTTGCCCGATCTCATGCAAATGCGTATGCCCCGGCACGAACTGGGTAAATGAATTTACGATAGCGATAATAGGCTTGCCGAACTGTTCCTCTTTCATCCCGTTGGCACGCCATAGCGCACGGGCTCCGGCCATCCTACGACCTTCGGTGCTAAATGAGCTTCTTAACGGATTCTTCATCTCTTTCCTATTTTTTGTTCGTAGAGCGCTTTATCCACGCCTCTACCTTGAATTATTTATAATAAAAAAAGCCTTTCCCTATATGGAGAAAGGCTTAAGAAATATCTCTACGACTTCACAACTTCTTACACACCTTTCTCCTTACCTACTAATGACTAGAAGGACCACCACGAGAATAATATGCAATACGTTGTTCATCATCTTTTCTTATTGTCTTTGTTTGTTTGACGCTGCAAATGTAGAACAATAATTGATATGCGCAAAGGATTTAAAAGAAAATTCTTCATTTTTCTTTCAATTCTCAAGCAAATACCATCTTAGGATTGCATTTTAATAGGAGCAAGAGTGTATTACTTAGGAATCGGAAGGTATAGAAGGGAAAAAACTTCGATTTCCTACTAAGGACAGCGAAAAGAAAAATGTCATCTAGAATAAATTTCAGATAACATTTTTATCAGATAATACGACTTACGATTACACGTATCTCATAAGAAAATCCCATTCTAGCGATAAAAAAGATACATATAAACTCCAAATCGCATATTTATTAACACTTATAGGCTATAAATAGCCTTGATAAAACTCATAATAATGTTCTAGAAAAAACATAAGGAAGTTTTCTGAAGAACATAAGGAAGAAATTTCATCTAGTATCGGACTAAATTTTGTTAACATTCGAATGAAAATCACCTGAAATCAAGACTAAATCCGGCATAATTCACGCTAGAAGCAGCCCAAGGAAAGACATTTTCAAAATGACTTTTAGACAAAGATAGCCTCAAACAGATAACTGACAGACAGCCCAGCAAGCATTAATCCTAAAAAAGACCGGCAACACATTCATTTAAACATCATTCTGATTTACGCAACTATCAAATGCTCGCGTTTTTTTTCGCACGACCAAGCCCCCCCATAATTCATCACCCACAGAGAGCAATAATAGCACTTTGACATTTCGTCAGTTCACGGTTTGATAAGCCGTTTAAGTAAACGGTTCATTAAATATATCGCCGATTTCCTAATATACAGCATTTCATACTTCGATTTGGATAAACAATAAATATAATAATTTGTATCTTTGACCCCAATAGCAATTAAGAAACTGATCGTTAATAAAAATATGAAACACTACAACTTCGACGAAGTTATCGAACGGCATGGGACGAGTTGCGTGAAATTCGACCGTTTGAAAGAGATGTTCGGTGACGAGAATCTGATACCACTATGGGTGGCGGATATGGATTTCCGCACACCGGACTTTATTGTAGAGGCCCTGAAGAAACGTTGTGAGCACGAGATATTCGGCTATACATTCGGCTCCGACGAGTATTACGAGAGTATCATCAATTGGGTACACTACAAACATAACTGGAAAATACAACGGGAATGGATCAGCTATATCCCGGGAATCGTAAAGGGAATCGCTTTCGCTATCCAATGCTTTACGCAAAAAGGAGATAAGGTCATCATCCAGCCCCCTGTTTATCATCCGTTCCGCATCGTTCCGGAAAAAATGAAGCGTGAGGTCGTTTATAATCCGCTAAAGATGGTAGATGGTGTTTATGAGATGGATTTCGATCATCTTGAATCTATTATAGATGATAAATGCAAGGTATTGATCCTCTGCAACCCTCACAATCCGGGTGGGATCGTCTGGAAAAAGGAAACCTTGGTCCGCTTGGCCGATATTTGCGCCAAGCACAATATTTTGGTTATCTCCGATGAGATTCATGCGGAAATGGCCTATCCTCAGTACACGCATTACCCGTTCGCCTCCGTATCGGATACCGCCGCTTCCTGCAGCGTGACTTTCATGGCACCGAGCAAGACGTTCAATATCGCCGGTATCGTGACTTCCTACGCAATCGTACCCAATGATCGCATCCGGGAAGAATTTTACTCTTTCCTTGAGGCCGGAGAGTTTGGCGATGGCACGATCTTCGCTTATACAGCGACGACCGCCGCTTATACCTATGGCGCCGAATGGTTGCAACAAATGCGGATGTATATCACGGAAAATGTCCGCTTCGTAGATGAATATTGCAAATCCAAACTCCCGAAGATCATGGAGAATGTACGTTTCGTGGAAGAGTTTATGAAACAGCATCTCCCCAAGATAAAAGTCTACCAACCCCAAGCCTCCTTCCTCGTTTGGTTGGATTGCAGGGAACTGAAATTAAGTCAAGATGAACTAGTACACCTGTTCAAAGACAAAGCCGGACTAGCGTTGAACGACGGAAGTATCTTCGGCCCCGGGGGAGAAGGCCATATGCGTTTGAACATTGGCTGCCCCCGCTCTGTTTTAGATAAAGCGATGAACGCTCTTAAAAAGGCGGTGGATAAGAAATAAAATCGTATCTTTGCGAGCATTTCTATACATATTTAAAATACAAGACAAATGAAAATTACAGCAAACAAATACGTTGCGGTTACATACGACCTGAACGTTGGCGAAGGTGAAGAACGTGAGTTAATGGAAAAAGCGACGGTCGAGGCTCCTTTGAAATTCATCTACGGAACAGGCATGATGCTTCCGGCATTCGAGAAAGCCTTGAACGGGCTGGAAGTAGGTGGCACGTTCAACTTCTCCATCGAGCCAGCCGAGGCTTATGGCGAATATAACGAGGAGCACGTATTGGATCTTCCGAAGAATATCTTCGAGGTAGACGGTAAATTCGACGCCGAGATGATCAAGGAAGGTAATACCGTACCGATGATGGATTCTAATGGCAACCGTATGAACGGCTCTGTATTGGAAGTGAAGGATGATATCGTGGTAATGGACTTCAACCATCCGTTGGCTGGCGAGACTTTGCATTTCAGCGGCGAGGTAATCGACGTACACGAACCGACAGCGGAAGAGATCGCAGCCTTCTCCGCTCCCGCAGGTGGATGCAGTTGCGGTTGCGACGATTGCGGTAGCGATTGTGGCGATAACCACGAGGGTGGCTGCGGTTGTGGTGGATGCCACTAAATAAAGGGAAATTGAGAATTGAAAATTGAAAATTAGGAGAAGTGCCTAATCATCGGCTTTTGATTCTCAATTTTCAGTTTTCAATTTTCAATTAGACAAAACGGTGAATACTTTTGGTAATATTTATAGATTAACATCGTTCGGCGAATCGCACGGCCCCGGTATCGGCGGCGTGATCGACGGATGCCCAGCCGGGATCGAATTAGATACGGCATTCATCCAGCAAGAGCTGAACCGTCGTAAACCGGGACAATCCCGTATCACGACCCCCCGTAAAGAGGATGATGAGGTACAGTTTCTTTCTGGTATCTACGAGGGAAAGACAACCGGTACGCCGATAGGTTTCATCATCTGGAACAAAAACCAACATTCCTCTGACTATGACAATATGAAAACGGTTTACCGTCCTTCCCATGCTGATTATACCTATCAAACGAAATATGGAATCCGTGATCCCCGTGGAGGTGGACGTTCGTCCGCCCGGGAAACGATCGCTCGTTGCGTGGCTGGGGCTATCGCTAAACTCGCCCTTAAGCAATACGGCATACAGATTCAAGCTTATACCTCGCAGGTCGGCCCGATCAAATTAGCGGGTAGTTACCAAGATTATGATTTAAGCTTGACGGAAAAGAGCGATGTACGTTGCCCGGACCCGAAGACCGCCTCAGAGATGGAAACCTTGATCGCTGAGGTCAAATCAAAAGGAGATACGATCGGCGGTGTTATTACCTGTGTGGCGAAAGGGGTTCCCGTCGGATTGGGAGAGCCTGTGTTCGGCAAGTTACATGCCGCGTTGGGACATGCGATGCTTACGATCAACGCCGTGAAAGGCTTCGAGTATGGAGACGGATTCAACGCCGCCTTCTTCCGCGGATCGGAAAGGAACGATCGCTTTTTCAATGATAACGGGCATATCAATACTCGTACCAATAATTCCGGCGGTATCCAAGGAGGGATATCCAACGGACAAGATATTTATTTCCGGGTAGCCTTTAAATCGGTCGCTACGATCTTGATGGAACAAGAAACGGTTAATATGGAGGGAGAGGATACGATATTAAAGGCACGCGGACGTCATGATCCATGCGTATTGCCTCGTGCGGTACCTATCGTCGAGTCTATGACCGCCATGACTTTATTGGATTATTTATTGATCCAAAAGACACGGGAAAACTTTTAAGACTAATTCTATATGGCTTGGATTCTGTTAATTATAGCCGGATTATTCGAGATCGGCTGGCCGCTGGGCTTTAAATTAGCAAGTATGCATTCCAAATATTTTATTTGGTTTATAGGTTTATCGATCTTATCCATGGGCTTAAGCGGCTATTTCTTATATCTCGCCCAGAAAAGCATCCCAATCGGTACGGCTTATGTAATCTGGACCGGGATCGGGGCTATAGGGACTGTTCTTCTTGGAATCTTGTTTTTCCATGATTCCGCAAATATATTCAGGTTATTGTTCTTATCTTTGATATTGATAGGGATCGTCGGGTTGAAATTAGTCCATTAATCCGGGTAAAAAAACACCAGTATTGCCGTAAGGCTACGCCAGTATAGGCGTGAGCTTACGGCAGTATAGGTATAGGGCTACGCCTATACTGCCGTTAACCGACGCAACTACTCGTGATGATAAGGCTCGTTATTCAAGATCGTCATTGCCCGGTAAATCTGCTCGATAAAGATCAGTCGGATCATCTGGTGGGAAAAAGTCATCTTGCTCAACGAGATCTTTTCCGATGCCGCCTTATACACAGCTTCACTAAAACCGTAAGGACCGCCTACCACAAATACCAAGCGTTTCGGGACCGTATGCATTTTCTTTTCCAGATAAGTAGAAAATTGCATGGAGGTAAACTCCTTCCCTTTCTCATCCAGCAACACCAAATAATCGCCGGGCTGCAAGGCCTTTAAAATCAATTCTCCCTCCTTCTCCTTTTGCTGCGCCTCAGAGAGATTCTTCACGTTCTTTATATCCGGTATGACTTCCATTTCAAAGGGTATATAATGTGTCAAGCGATTTTTATACTCATTGATAGCCTCCACAAAATAACCGGCATCCGTCTTACCAATCACAATCAGTCCAATCTTCATCTACTTACATTTACATGTTTAGAAAGGCTAAGTTACAAGAAAAATACATACCTTTGCCACTAATTACTCAATAAAATAAAGAAAGCTTATGAAACGACTCTTACTTACATTCGCCTTGATATTCGCGTTCGTATGTGCGCAGGCGGCGGATATTACCAGTATATCAAATGCTTTCAAGGCAGGAAATGCCTCCTCTCTATCCGGTGCTATGGATAAGGTGGTGGATGTAGCCTTGCCCAGTTCCTCTAAGAAATGTAACGGAAGTGAGGCCGTCTCTATGTTGTCCTCATTTTTCAGCTCGAATAAGCCTTCCGGATTCTCGGTCGTACATCATGCGGATAAAAAGGAAAGCGGTTTCCTTGTCGGAAAGCTTCCGACGTCTTCCGGTGAGTACCGTGTAAACATCACGTACCGTGCCGAAGGGAATACAGCGATCATACAATCAATCAGAATAGAATAAAAGATGGACAAACTTATTGACGACTTAATCAAATTAGCGTTTGCCGAGGATATTGGCGATGGCGATCATACCACCTTATGTTGCATCCCCGAGACTGCGATGGGGAAAAGCCAGCTGATCATCAAGGAAGATGGCGTATTGGCCGGCGTGGAAATGGCTAAACGTATCTTCCACGACTTCGATCCGGAACTGAAAATGACGGTCTTTATACAAGACGGAGCCGAAGTGAAAAAAGGGGATATAGCGTTCGTGGTGGAAGGTAAGATCCAATCCTTATTGCAGACCGAGCGGTTGATGCTGAACGTTATGCAACGCATGAGCGGTATCGCTACTACGACTCGTAAATACGCCAAGGCGTTAGAAGGCACCAAGACACACGTTCTAGATACTCGCAAGACAACTCCCGGTATGCGTATGATCGAGAAAGAGGCCGTACGTATCGGTGGCGGCATGAACCATCGCATCGGTTTGTTCGATATGATCTTATTGAAAGATAATCATGTGGATTTCGCCGGCGGCATCGAGCAAGCGATCACACGTGCGCAAAACTATCTGAAAGAGAAAGGAAAGAGCCTAAAGATCGAGATCGAGGTTCGTAACTTCGACGAGTTGGAACAAGCCATGAAAGTAGGCGGTATCGATCGTATCATGTTGGATAATTTCAATATCGAGAATACAAAAGAAGCGGTTCGCCGCATCAACGGACGTTTTGAGGTAGAGTCTTCCGGCGGTATCACGTTCGACACATTACGTGATTACGCAGAATGTGGCGTAGACTTCATCTCCGTAGGGGCTTTGACTCACTCCGTGAAGAGCTTGGACATGAGCTTCAAAGCCTGCTAAAACGAAAAACGATCATTCTATAAAAAAACAGCCTTGAGAAGATCAACTTCTTGAGGCTGTTTTTTCTATATCTACCCTATTATCTTGATTCACTATCATTTCTGATAGAACTATTATCATTTTTAAAACATTGCCATTCCTTCCTTTCCCGTACTTTTAAGAACAAATTATTCAACCTAAAAATAGTATCATGAAAGAATTGAAAATGTTTATAGATGGCAGATTCATTGAGAATGAGTCTGGGAAATGGATCAAGGTATTGAATCCTTCTACCGAAGAGGTTATTTCACTGATGCCCGACGGGACGGTTGAAGATGCCAGAAAAGCGATCGATGCCGCAGAGAAAGCGCAGAATCAATGGGAAAGAACACCCTCTATAGAAAGGGCGGCTTATCTGACAAAGATAGCGGCAGGCATCCGTAAGAGAGAGAAGGAACTGACCGACATCATCGTCCGTGAAGGAGGCAAAACCCAAGGACTCGCCAATGTTGAAGTTCTTTTTACCGCAGATTATATGGATTACATGGCAGGCTGGGCCCGTCGGTACGAAGGGGAAATCATTCCCAGTGACCGCCCTCATGAAAGCATTTTCTTATTTAAGAGACCGATTGGAGTAACGACAGGTATCCTACCTTGGAATTTCCCATTCTTTCTAGTCGCTCGTAAAGCCGCTCCGGCCTTGATCACCGGAAATACGATCGTGATAAAACCTAGCCAGCTTACGCCAGAGAACGCATACGTATTCGCACAGATCGTGGAGGAGGCAGGTTTGCCTGCCGGCGTTTTCAATCTGGTAAATGGACGGGGTAGCGTGATTGGGCATGAACTCGCGGCGAATCCGAAAGTAGGTATGGTTAGTCTGACAGGAAGCGTGAGAGCCGGACAACAAACCATGGCAGCTGCCGCTCCTAATATCACGAAAGTTTCTCTGGAGTTAGGAGGTAAAGCCCCGGCTATCGTGATGAAGGACGCAGATATCGATCTTGCTGTTAAGTCTATTATTGCCTCTCGTGTGATCAATACCGGACAGGTATGTAATTGTGCCGAACGGGTTTATGTAGACAAAGCGATAAAAGAGACCTTCATGGAAAAACTAGTCGCCGGCATGAAGCAGGTAAAAGTAGGAAATCCCAATGAGGTCGCAGATCTGGATATGGGACCGCTTATTGAAGCCAGCGCGTTGGAGTCTATGGAGAAAAAAGTAGAGAGAGCGATCCAACAAGGTGCTAGGCTACTGTGTGGTGGCCATAGGATCGGTACAAAAGGATATTTCTTCGAACCGACCGTTTTGGATTGTGTTACACAGAAAATGGATATCATACAAGAAGAGACTTTTGGCCCCATACTGCCGGTTGTCGAATATTCAGATATCAACGACGCTATCGCATGGGCGAATGATTGCGAATATGGATTGACATCTTCCGTATATACACAAAACTTGGATAACGCATTCAAGGTAATGCGTTCCTTAAAATTCGGGGAGACTTATATTAACCGTGAGAATTTTGAGGCTATGCAAGGCTTCCATGCAGGATGGCGTAAATCCGGAATCGGTGGCGCGGATGGAAAACATGGACTTGAGGAGTATTTGCAAACTCAAGTGGTTTATCTTGAGACAAAGGAATAAAAAATAAGACTAAAGATCCCTTCTTGGGATCTTTAGCATATCTACTTAATCTAACGTCAAATTAAATTCATCCCTCAAACGACCCAAGGTAGGATTTATCTTCATCAGCAACTCTAGCTTCTCCGTGGATGTATAAGCCAAATGCTTCTCATTTCCCTCTACGATCCGGACACGCATCTGGATACGGCTATTAGTAAGATGCTGGCGGAGAAATGGCAGGATATGGATCGCATTATTGATCAATTCCTCTTGCTGCCCCGGGTTATGTACGGCTACCTCGAAATAATAATTCTCTTGCAAGGTAGGCTTGCAATTGATCATCGTATTCTTAAGATACACTTTCTTGTCAATCGTTGCGGCGTAATTATCCCATTCACGAACCAAGGAATCATTGTCAAAGGGAGTTACTACCTCCTTTACGTTCGTTGTCGCTTGTTGAACGGTTTGTTGCTTAGGCTTCTCCACTCCGATCTCCTTCATGGAGATTCCCATCGGACGAGCCGTTCTACGAACCGAATTAGGCGCTGTAGACGGAGGTGGCGCAGGAACCGAGCTCGGCATGTGCGTACTCATAACTTGTGGAGCACCGGCCGCTGCCGTAACTGAAGGAGCTTGAGGCGGCTGTTGAGGCTTCCCGCTATTCACCGCTTGAGAAGACGGATTCGTCCCAGCAATCGGCTCAATTAACGCTTTTTTTTTATCGTCGGCGGCTACCTGTGTTAATTGACAGAGCTGAATCAACGTCAATTCCAATAAAAGACGCTTATTGCGGCTGGCACGATAATTCAAATCGCACGTATTCGCCAGCTCTATCGCCTTGAACAGAAGTTGATCCGGACAATGTTTCGCCATCTCCTTATATCGTTCACGTATAGAAGCACCCACCTCGAATAGCACCAAGGTGGACTCATCCCGGCATACCAATAAGTCCCGGAAATGCCCAGCCAAACCGGTTATGATATTCTGCCCGTCGAATCCTTTGCCTAATATCTCATTCAAGATCAATAAAGAAGCCCGCACATTGCCGGATAAGATCGCATCTGTCAGACGAAAATAATACTCATAATCCAGCACGTTCAAGTTATCGATAACCGCTTGATACGTGATATTGCCATTCGTGAAACTTACCACTTGGTCAAAGATAGACAAAGCGTCGCGCATACCTCCATCCGCCTTCTGAGCGATCACGTTCAAGGCTTCCGGTTCCGCTGTTACCCCCTCTTGCGAAGAGACATATTGCAAATGCTCCACCATGTCGGCGATGGATATACGGGAGAAATCATAGATCTGACAACGGGAAAGGATCGTGGGAAGCACCTTGTGCTTCTCGGTCGTAGCCAAGATAAAGAGAGCATGATGCGGAGGTTCCTCCAATGTCTTCAAGAATGCGTTGAAAGCGGCGGTTGTCAACATATGGACCTCGTCAATAATGAAGACTTTGTATTTACCGATTGGAGGCGGGATACGCACTTGGTCGATCAAGGTACGGATATCGTCCACCGAGTTATTCGAGGCGGCATCCAGTTCATGGATATTGTAAGAACGCTGCTCATTGAAAGCCCGGCACGACTCGCACGCATTACAAGCCTCGCCATCCGCCGTCGGATTCAAGCAATTGATCGTCTTCGCAAAGATACGGGCACACGAGGTCTTTCCTACTCCACGAGGACCGCAAAACAGGTAAGCATGCGCTAATTTGTTACTTTGTATCGCGTTTTTCAGCGTAGTGGTAAGAGACTTCTGCCCTACTACACTCCGGAAAGTGGACGGGCGATATTTTCTTGCCGATACAATATAATTATCCATTCTCTGCTTTTTATTGATAAGACAAAGATAAACAAAATAATTCATTATCTTCGCGAAAACGATGTTCTGATGTCACGCATAAAAGAGTTTTACATAAAGTATCTATCGTGGATCAACGCTTATTGGTTGGTTACCATCGTGTTCCTTATCGTCACCTTTACGGTGGGCGATAGCAGCCTGTATAAACGCTATACGTACGACGAGAAAATACGCGGTTTGGAGAAAGAGATCAAACATTACCAAAAGGAGATCGAGATCAACAGCAAGAAATTAAACGACCTTCATACGGACAAGGAGGGACTGGAACGTTTCGCCCGTGAAGAGTATTTCATGAAAAGGTCGAACGAGGATGTTTTTATTATCAAGGACAAATAAATGAATCAACAAATCAGATCGATTATTTTCGGCGTAGCGGGATTACTCGTATTAGCCGGTGCCATATTGTTTCTTACTCATTGGGCTGTCGCCCCTTATTTATTCGCTGTCGGTGCGGCGGG
>OOIF01001285.1_pt1 | contig 21977 bp, 14 predicted proteins | sample 1691961 | NCBI WGS metagenome assembly OOIF01 (sample SAMN06348146, study PRJEB24527) | human gut metagenome | biome: human gut; feature: ankylosing spondylitis patient; material: feces | host: Homo sapiens | place: China | collected 2015-10 | reverse complement strand
CCATATTCCTGACTTATTGCTTATAAAATATTGAGGAATAATTAGTTGTAAATACTGGCAATAAATCGTTGGACTGAAACTCCTACGGTAATAGGAAAATTAGGAGATTTACTTATTGTTTGTAAAGGTTCAGGAGTTGGGAAAATGTGCATCTGTAATGTAGATAAAATACATATTGCTAGACAAATTCAAATTATTAGAAATTTCTCTAATGCGATAAGTCTATCATATGTTAAATCTGTAGTTGAAGCTAATTTGCAAACGATAATTTCTAATGCACAAGGTGTTATCCCTGGAATTAGCCGTGAGCATATATTAAATCTTCTAATTCCACTTCCACCTACTAACGAGCAATATGAAATAGATAAAAAACTTCAAGAAATATTACCTTTTATCGATCGATATGCAAAATCTCAAGAGGCATTAGATAAATTAAATGTAGAGCTTCTAGGAAATCTCAAAAAATCCATCCTACAAGAAGCTGTTCAAGGTCGGCTTGTACAACAAATAGCAGAAGAAGGAACTGGCGAAGAGTTACTTGAACAGATAAAATTGGAAAAGCAGCAACTCATTAAAGAAGGCAAGTTGAAGAAGTCTGCTTTGACTGATTCTGTTATCTTTCGTGGTGACGATAACAAGTATTATGAGAGGATAAATGCGCAAACCGTTGAGATTGAGCTTCCTTTTGAATATCCTAACAATTGGTCTGTGCTACGTTTGAAAGATATATGCCAACTGATAGACGGTGAAAAAAGAAACGGAAAGGGCATCTGTCTGGATGCAAAATACCTACGTGGTAAATCATCTGCTACCATTGTAGAGAAAGGAAAATTTGTCTATGCCGGAGATAACATCATTCTTGTAGATGGTGAAAATTCAGGTGAAGTTTTCACTGTTCCGCAAGATGGGTATATGGGGAGTACATTCAAACAGTTATGGCTCTCTTCGACTATGTGGAAACCATATATTTTGGCTTTCATTCTGTTCTATAAAGAGGATTTGAGAAATTCAAAAAGAGGTGCGGCTATTCCGCACCTCAATAAAGAGTTATTCTACAATCTGCCTATTGGTATTCCACCTTATCAAGAACAGCAGCGTATTGCAAAACGGATAAATGAACTATCGCAGTTGCTCAAATAGTTTTTCTATTTGAGCAACAATGCGTTGTTGTTCTTTAATCGGAGGTAATGGTATTAATATTTCTTTTACTTTTGCTATACTTACACCACCTATAATGCCCGTTTTATTTAGGTTAAATAGTTCAAAGAACGATGGTGACTGTAGATAATAGTACATGTATTTCCCGATTCCAACAAATGGTGAGAAACAACATAACTTATTCCCAAAACATACATCTTGATTCAGTATTGCAATTTTTCTTCCGGCACTTCCACCTTCAATACACATCAATATTGAGTTATTGGGAGCAAGTCTAAAATCAGGTTCATATTGTTTTGGAATCGCAATGCCATTATCGTAAATAATCCGATTATTAAAATCAACATCCTTAGTTCCAATATAATAACGTCCTATAACATCTGTAAATTTTGATTTCTTTTCAGTTTCACTAATACTGTTGCCAGTGTAAATGTTTGCAATATGAGAAAGTCTTGTCCATACCCAATTCTTGGGAGTTTCAAAAGGTATCTGTTCTGTTATATCTAAGCACTTTTTACCTACCTGCTCATAATACTTGTTATCGTCACCTTTGAAGATAATAGAATCAGTCAAAGCAGACTTCTTCAACTTACCATCTTTGACGAGCTTCTGCTTTTCCAATTTTATTTGTTCAAGTAACTCTTGGGCTGTGCCTTCCTCTGCAATCTGCGGTACAAGTTTTCCTTGAATTGCCTCTTGAAGAATAGACTTCTTTAACTTATCATTTATTGTTACATTCAGCTCATCCAAACAGTTCTGAACTTTACTATATTTTTCTACTTGTGGTAAGAGTTCTCCTAACTTAGTAACAATTTTATTTTGCTCAGGAAGAGGGGGAAATGGTAATAACAACCCTTTTAAACGGTTCGTTGAAAGTCCAGGCATTGCAGTTCCTACAGAGGATAAGTTATTACTTTCTTTTAATAGGTAGATAAAGTGATACACATATTCACAAATACCATTTATACATGGGCGTAATCTGTGAACATGATTTTGAAGACAAATATCATAATCATAGTTCCAAATTGCAGAACGACCGTAACCCGCACCACCTTCACAAACAAGCAAATCGCCTTTTGTAGCAGAACAGTTATTAATCTCTTCCTCTGTAAAATTCATAATTTTTACATTATCAAGGACGAAATATCCCCAATAGAGATTGGATGTAGTAATAAATTTCTGCGGCGTTCCGCCATTCTTGTTGCTACTACTTTGCTGTTTTCCACTTGTATGATTGAAAATATTACCAATGCGTGTCCATTCCCATCCCTTTGGAATCTCAAACGGAATCTCCTCGTCAATGCACTTCACCTCCCCGGTAGCGAGAAACTTCTCATAATAGGAATTGTCCTCACCACGGTAAATGATAGATTCGTTTTTATCTTTTTTAATTTTCTTTTCCTTGACCAGTCTAGCTTTTTCGGCTCTGATACGTTCAAGAAGTACAGATGCCGGTTCGTCATTAGGATCTTGCGGTACAAGTTTGCCCTGTATCGCCCACTGGAGTATGCTGTTTTTTAATTGCTTTCCGTTCATTTTTAATCCTCTGCTTGTACTCTATATGAGAAATACTTTGAGTCTATTTTTACTCCATTTTTAAGTTTGGAATCCATCTCCTTATTCATTGTTGGGAGGAAAGAAAAATAATTCTGAATAGCAGACATAATACCTGCATTGCAACTCTTGTTTTTTACCCAATTTTGAGGAATGAAACTTTTATTATTCTGCTCGCAATTGTTTTTTTCTGCCGAAATAGCACTGTTTAAACAGTTTGCCGCAATATTAATTATGCTGTCAACAAGATTGTTTTCAGAAGCAACTTTTAAGCACTCACTCGGTGATGGTACATTTGTTTGATTGTTACATTTAGCAAAAACCATTGATATGGCAAAAAGAAGATGGTATGGAGCATAAGCCTTCATTGTTAGTAGTTCCTCTTCCAGTCCTAATGGGTTTTCCTGAGTCCATGCATCCATTATTTTTCTCATCCAAAACGATAGAGCATAAGCATCTTCAGGCAAATAGTCGTTCTTGAACAATGTATTGAAATACTTGTCAAAAATCTTAGTTTCACCATAAGATAAATTAGGTCTTTGCATGTACCAAGCTGTAAGATTCTTTCCTAAATATGATAACTCTATGCAGTACTGTTTGTCCTTGTCGGCTGGAATAATTTCACCTCTTTTGGTTGCAAAGAATCCATTAGAATATTTTGCTTCGTATGCCTTTTTGAGTTTTAATATCTGCTTACTGTTACTGCGTAAATCTCTTGCCTTTACAGCACTTTGCGTGTTTGTGTTAATGCTAATAGAATCAGCCCTGTCTCTTTGTGGAATTTCATAAAATCTGAATAGAACATAAGCATCATCACGCTTTCGTACATTCTCACTACAACTTAAAATAGTATTCAATGATTGACATCCATTTACAACATTCAATCCATAAAGTTTAAACTCACCATTGCCACATTCTTCAATTTTGTTACAAATGGCAGTGATTCCATTATGAAAAAAGAAGAAGTCACCACATTTATTCGGATCGTTTATGGTTTTCTTGATCTTTTTATTTACAGTATTGTTAATGCCTAAACTCTGTCGTACATTTTTCTGGAACAAAGACCCATCTTTAATGCCAGGGAGTTTTATACATTCTTTCAGAGGCATGGCTGCAACTATTACGCTTGTCGCCCCTAATTCTGTCGTCATATATTTACCAACTTCAAGCTTGATAGTATGGTTTAAAGTTGGATTCGTTTGTTCAATAACACAACTATAAGCATCTTCCAAACCTTGTTTATCAACTACGGAGAATTGTGTACTATAATTCAATTCAGCATCATCTTCCTCTGATAATTTGGTTTGGAATGAATGTATATCATCCATAGCCGCATCCGTAAAGATAGATGTTGTTATTAATTCAAAACATACGCAGTAAGAGTCATCTTCTAATGCTGTTGCTATTTCTGATATTTTAGTCTTTAATTTAGAATTAGCATTTTCCTGTAATTGAGCTAAGTTACTAAACTGGCTCCAAGCAGATATAACTTCTCTCACAGGAGTTGCATCAACAGATTCACCAAGGTAGTATTTCCCTTGTACAATATATATTTTTTGCTCGTCTTCATCAATATATACGGCATCAATTTGTTTATCATTGGCTCCGTCTGTGATGGCATCTTTAGCTTGTCTTTGATCCAGAAGATGTATATTCCGCATATACCACGCAACGAAACGTTGACCATCATTTGGAAAATTATTTTTATAATAATCTTGCGTAATTTCGTTTTTTATGATTTCAAGTACATTCGCCATAATTATATTCATTTATTCGTAATCTTCGCCTTGTATTCCTAACTCACCTTTGCTCATGGCATTGGCAATATCTATTTTCAGTTCTTCGTCATAATCTTTACTGGTTAAAAAGCTATTGACGATGCGTAGCAGCAAATCTTGGTCGATGTTCGATGCTGCCACGTGATAAATGATAGATTCCAATGTACGCATACAGATACAAGCGTGCCAATAGTAATTATTTTTGTGTAAGAAGTACGCACCCAAAGTCAGTGCAATACGCTTGTTCCCATCATTGAAGAAGTGCCCGGAACAAAATCTATACATCAAATAGGTCAGTTTGTCGGCAAAGGTAGGATAGTATAAATCATTTTGCACAAAATCCAATGTAGCACGAATACCGCCTTCATCACGCACTCCTTCAAAGCCACCATCACTGGCATCAATCATTTTGCTATAGATGTTTAGGGCTTCATCGTAATCTATGTAAATAATTTCCTTACTCATCCTCTGCCTGTTTTAAGCGTTTCAGTACATCTTTATTGTCCGCTAAAATACGGTCAAAATCAATAGACTGGTCACCGATGAATCGTTCAAACTCTTCAGGAGTAACAGCTTGCAGATAGTCTGCAATGTTACCATGATACGCATCCCGGAAACTGAAATCCCTTGAAGCCATTTTTGTTCTGGCATCATTCAGATAAGGTTTCTGCATGGGATGTTCGGCAAGTTCGTTTACAATACGCTCCACTTCGTCAATAGTAAGTTTTCTGCCACCATTTTCCTTGAATCGTTCATTGATAGCTGCACCCACACCGTTTTCAAAAGAAGAAATAACCAATAAAACCTCTGAATACAGCGTGTGTCGAACATTGTCTTTGGAATCCAACTTCAACACTTCCCGGTATTCCTTAGCATTCTCCTTGAATACAGCCTTGTATATGAAATCTGTAATTTGAGAATATTTGTATGTGGGATGTCCGTCCACATATTGATTGATGGCAGAAGTGAGATTTTTACGATAGTTTTCCTCTGTTATTGCGGCAGGAAGGTAATGCACATCCCTGCGGTTGATATATTTTGTTCCTCCACCTGTCTTTTCATTGATAGTGGTAATCACAAAATCCAAGATAAGGCTACGGACTTTCTTGGCTTTTTCACTCTCTGTAAGTAGCATACCCATATTCAAGAAAGAGCGGAAATTAAACAGTCCAAGTTGTGTTGTTTTGCTCGCCTCATTAATAAGGTGAGCAAATTCTAACTTAAACTCTTTCAGCTGTTTACCCTTACATAAAATATATCCGTTATGCTTCAATTCATCAGAATTTGATTGCAGGTAACGATCTATTGTAGATGTGTCAACTTGATAAAAGTCGGCAACCATTTTTTTTGTAAAGCGGTATTCTCCCTCAAAGAGCATTCCTTCTATATCAAGATGCTCTTGTACTTTACTGACCGCAAAACGATTGTTAAGTACATTCTGCCGTTCTATGTTTGAGATGGTCAAATCTTTCATATCACTTCACTATTATCAGTTACACGATTTTATGTCTATGCCGAGAATTTTTTGAATCTCAGAAAGGGTTTTGTCTATTTCATGGTCGAGTGCAGTACGTTTCTCAAAATACTGTTTGAGCAGTTCTGCCGGAGGGAGTATTTCTTCTTCCTCTTTCGGGAACTTGCACTGGTCGAAGTTGCAATCCAAATCAATCAACTGTTGGGCAGTGAACACACGGCTCTTTTCTCCCACTTCATCACTGATAATTTCTTTCCTGTCTTTCCACCATTCCTGAATAGGTAGGGTATGCTCCACCTTCATTGGTTTGGTCTTTGAGAAGTGCTTGTAGCCTTCCGGCATATCCAAGCGATAGAACCATGTCTCTTTGGTCTTGAATCCTTCTTCGCAGCCCTCTGCTTCTTCATTATTAAAGAAAAGAATGTTGGTTGCAATAGAGGTATATGGGGAGAATATCGAGCCCGGTAAACGGATGATGGTATGCAGATTGAACTTGCGGAGTAAATTTTCTTTAAGTGCAAGTTTTGCTCCATCCGTACCAAACAAGAAACCATCTGGGATAATCACACCGCATCTACCACCAACTTTGAGGCGGTACATGATAAGGGCTATGAACAAATCCGCTGTTTCACTTGAACGGTACTGCACCGGGAAATTGCTTTTTACACTATCTTCTGTGCTACCACCATACGGAGGATTCATACCGATAACATCCACCTTGTCACTTTCTTTGAAATCAGTGATATTTATTCCAAGCGAATCACAGTTAGCTATATTGGGAGCTTCAATATCATGGAGTAACAGATTTGTTATACTCAAAAGATAAGGTAGCGGTTTCCATTCTTGTCCTACGACTGCATTTTGCAGTTTTTCTCCATCTTCGGCAGAACTGACGCTCTTACTCATATAATTGAGAGCAGAGGTAAGGAAGCCGCCTGTACCACTGGTGAAGTCACCAAAGGTCTCGCCCAATTTCGGGTCAAGCATCATCACGATAAAGTCTGTCAAAGCACGTGGAGTATAGAACTCACCTGCATTGCCTGCTGATTGCAAGTCTTTCAAGATTCCCTCATAAATATCTCCAAATGTGTGGCGGTCATCAGCATCGTCAAATTCGATTTCATTTACGATGTTGACCACTTGACGCAAAAGCGTTCCATTCTTCATATACTGGTTTAAGTCAGCAAATGTTTCTTGAACAATGCTTTTGGCTCTTGGTGTATTGGCGTCTATCGGAAGATTCTTTAAAGTAGGGAACAGTTTTTCATTGACAAAAGAGAGCAATGCTTCTCCTGTTAATGCTTCACCGTCTTTTTCATCTACTGCCCATTTACGCCAACGCAAATCTTCGGGGATGATAGACTTGTAGTTTTCATCTTTGTATTCCCAAGTTTCTTCCTGAGTGTCATAGACTTTCAAGAAAAACATCCAAGTCATTTGTTCAATTCTCTGTGCGTCACCATTGATACCAGCGTCTTGGCGCATTATATTTTGGATTCGCTTTATGATGTTGTTTACTGCCATTTTTAAGCTGATTTATAAATTTGATATTCTAGTTCTCTGATGGCTTGCTCAAAAGCAACCTTACCGCCAAATAACTTTATGATTTTTGTTGGTTTTCCTATGCTATTGAATGGCGGTATCTCCAAGATGTTCGCCTTTTCAAAGTCGAGAATACCATTCTCTGCATATTTGTCAAGAAGAGCCTCCAATACTTCGCGAGCTTTACCTTCGTACTTCCCGAAGTAATTACGCTTCTTTACATTGTTTGCTCTCTCTTTCCTTGTTAATGGCAGTTGGTCAAACGCAACGTGGCATATCACATCAAAGATGTCGGCATCCTTCAATGCCGGATTAGCTTCACGTACAGCATCTATCAGAATAGCATATTCCTTCAATTCATCCATAATGGCCTGTTTGCGTTCTGCCTCCGTCCACGTTTGGATAAAATCATCCAAAGTTTGGTAATGGCGTAATAATTGCTTTTTAGCAAACGACTGAACACTTTCCGTTCTCATCGTCTTACCATCTTCTCCTAACACTGAAACGATTTCATGGGCAATGCGAATATTCTTACCGCTGATAAGATATTTCTCACGAGGCTCAGATACTATTGGAGTTTCTGGAGCATCAATGATTTTGTAAGGCTTGGGCTTTTTCCCTCCTCCTTTTGGTGGTTCCGGGTCGCCATCAAATGCTGGATCTTTGAATTTTGCGGTAGCATTGCGGAAATCAAGGATTTCCAAATGCCATTTGCCCTTGTCTTTTCTAAGTCGTGTACCTCGTCCAATGATTTGCTTAAATTCAGTCATAGAACCAATTTCTTTGTCTATGACGATTAAACCACAAGTTTTGCAGTCCACTCCTGTAGATAAAAGTTCAGATGTGGTAACAATTACAGGATAAGGCTCATCCACACTAATGAAATTGTCCAGTTGTTTCTTACCTTCTTTATCCTCACCAACAATACGTGTAACATAGTAAGGCGACTTTTTACATAAATCGCTATTCATATTGATAAGCAGCGTCCGCATTTCGGCAGCTTCCTCAGTATCAGAACAGAATACTATTGTTTTTGTCATACGACCAATGTCATGTAACATTTGGGTTATCCTATGTGCTACTACTTTACGCCTTAACTTGATGGCAAGATCACGACCTATATTCTGTCTTTGATATAGTTTCTGTTCAATCTCCTTACCCAATAAATCTATTTCACCTTCTTCTGGAGTCCATCCTTGTAAATCAACATTAATAAAGTCTGCTGTAACCCTATATGGAGCTAAGAAACCATCTTGAATGCCTTGAAGAAGTGAATAGGTATATACTGGTTCACCGAAATAATCCAAGTTGTTCGCTCCTTCGTCTGCTTTCGGTGTGGCTGTCATACCAATTTGGGTAGCCGAACTAAAATATTCCAATACCTTGCGCCATGCGGAATCGTCTTTTGCACTTCCTCTATGACACTCATCGACAATAATTAAATCAAAGAAACTTGGCTGTACCTCCAAGAATGGATCTGGTTTACCCTCTTTCCCGACCAATTGGTGGTATAAAGCCATATACACCTCAAACGCAGAATTAATCTTTGCTTCTCCTTCTTTAGGTGAGATTATTTTAGTTATTATACCCTGCTTCTTGAAAGGTTTGAAGTCCTGAACCATTGTTTGGTCTATAAGAACATTGCGGTCTGCAAGATAAAGTATCTTTTTCTTTGCTTTACTCTTATGAAGTTTATGGATAATCTGGAATGCAGTAAAAGTCTTACCAGTACCAGTTGCCATTACTACAAGGACACGTTGTTGTCCTCTTGCGATAGCTTCTACTGTACGGTCAACTGCTATACGTTGATAATATCTTGGTTCATGGCTATGAGCATCATAGTAGAAAGGTGTTTCTATTATATTGAGCTCCTCCGATGTGTAGTTTTTGGATGCAAGATAACGGCTATATAGTTCTTCCTTTGTCGGAAAGTCCTCTAACTTAATTTCTGTTTCTTTCCCCGTGATAAAGTCATGTTCCAAGAATGCATCGCCATTACTGGAATACGCAAATTTCAAGTCAAGGATTTGGGCATAATCCATAGCTTGTTGGATGCCGCCTCCAACAGCGTGTTTATTGTCTTTGGCTTCAACTACAGCAATGGGCTTACCTTTATGATATAATAGGTAATCCGCTTTTTTGCCCTCCGCAACTGAATGGTGATTGCCAATAACAAGTACTCGGCCATCTGTAAAATAGTACTCTTCACGCATATTTACACTTACAGCCCAACCTTTTCGTTGGAGCGCAGGAGTAATGAACAGAGTACGTATCTCTTGTTCTTTAAGTTCTTTCTTGTTTACTTCCATGACAATAAGTTGTTTTATGATTTGCAACTGCTGACAAGCAAGTCTTTCACGTCAATATTAAGAACATTGGCTATATCATTAAGCGTTTTAAGGTCTGGTTGAACTGAATTGCTGCACCATTTACTTACAGTACAGTTGGACTTCCCAATTTGCTCTGCAAGCCATTTTCCTGTTTTCTGTTGCTCTGCAAGTACCACTTTTAGTCTGTTTAAATTAGCCATGAGGTAAAATGTTTTAATCCGAGAGCAAATTTATATAAATTGTCTGACAGTATAAGCAACTTCCGATAATAATTATTATCAGGAAGCAAAAAAAGATTAGATAGCGTATTTTGATAATATATTTTCGTCAATTTCAATCTTATGCCGTCCAGTAGTAGTGCGTAGATTTTTTCTAACAGTGTCAAATGTAGAGTTAGCGAACCATTCGGCAAATGTCGCCATCACAAATGATGTAGTCATATCTCCACCTATATTATATTGGAAAGCGATATTCCAAGCGAAGTTCTTCAAAGAGATTTGGGTGATAGAACTGTGTTTCTTGATATGAATTTCAGTCATAGAAAGAACTCGCCTATTGGTCACAAAATAACGAACACATTCACATATTTGAAAAATCTCAGTTTCATCCAAATCAAAACGTTTAAATGTATCTTGTGTGTATTTCAGAATAGCATTAAGTTTTTCATCATCTTCTTTCTCTTTTTGCTGCTGGTATTGTTGTTGCTCACGCTGATATTCATAGTGAAATAACTCCATTCGTTTTTTCTGAACTTCTTCGCTGTTTGAGATAGGAAAAGAAGCTAAAGCCAATGTCTTCTTACTGCCCCTTTTCTTAACTGATACCCAAAATGATGGAGGGATGGCTTCTATAATATATCTTGCCACGATAATGCAAAGATGATACATGAGTTTTAGTATGACATACCCGGTAGCCATAATAAACGGAAGCAAACTCATTCGTATGCCAAATATATTGCATACTTGAAATGCAATCATCGAAGCCAGCACTACCGCAATGATCTCTATTGCCCAAGAGTGGAGTATATATTGTTTTTGCTTCATGTCTATTGTTATTTATTTCTCAATGCAAAGGTACAACGCATTTTCATAAAAAACGAAAGGCAAAAATAGAGGGCGGAATTGTAATAAACTCATTTTATGCCATTTGTGAAAAGAAAAGCATAACAAGTGAAAATATCCAGTAGCAAATGAAAACATCTGCAAACAGGAAATGAAGTGTTAAATAAATATAAATCTTTCCTTCTCTATGAGAAACTCTCTTTATTATTAGAGTGTATTGTATAAAAGGATATCATATTTGTACCATATATTTGTAACTTACTGATTTATATAATGCATTATTTTTGAGGAAGTCAAATAATAAGTAATTCAAAGTAGTAAAATAAGAAATTACTGAATAGATAAATCATAAATGAGGCATAATTAATAGTAATTGTGTCTCATTTTTTTATTATAGCATATGAATAAAGAATTTATTAGAAAAACAAAGGAAAGTAAACCAGTTGTTGCAATATGTTATGACTTTGATAAGACATTATCACCAGATGACATGCAAGCGCAAGGGTATATACAATCTGTTGGGGATGAAGTCGAATCTTTTTGGAAAGAGTCCAATGGGTTAGCTGAAGAGAATGACATGGATCAAAATTTGGCTTACATGTTTACCATGATTCAGAAAGCGCATGGAAAAGTCATATTTAATAAAAAGGCATTAATGGATTATGGGGCGAAAGTACAATTATTCCCCGGTGTTGAGACTTGGTTTAAGCGCATTAGAGACTATGGCATGGAAAGAGGAGTTATTGTAGAGCATTATATCATTTCATCAGGTCTTAAAGAAATGATAGAAGGTACAAAAGTCGCTAATGAATTTGAAAAAATTTATGCCAGTTCCTTCTATTATGATAAAGATGGTGTTGCTCAATGGCCAGCACAAGTTATTAATTACACGAGCAAGACTCAATTCCTTTTTAGAATAGAAAAAGGGACATTAGATGTGAATGATTCAGGTGTCAATGACTATTTTAAACCAGAGGACATTCGTATTCCTTTCAGAAATATGGTATATATAGGTGATAGTGATACGGATATACCTTGTATGAAACTCATTAATTCTTATTCAGGTCATTCTATTGGAGTTTATAATCCGGAAACAAAAGATAAACGAAAAGTCTATAAAATGATGGAGGATAAGCGCATAAAATATTATACTCCTGCAGACTATACAGAAGGATCTGAATTGGACAAATTAGTCAAAACCATAATTGATACAACTGCATCGAATGAAAAATTGATGGCTGTCCATTACATAAATAAGCAAGAGCAGGTAAGCCATAATGAACAGATAGATAATAAGGAAGACAAAGAAAAAGAGAAACTTATTATGGATTTAGAAAATAGCAACAGTTTTAAACAAACTCATTCAATAATTTCAGAACTTAAGAAAATCAAGAACTGGACTTTAGAAGAAAAGAAGCAATTAAAGATTATAGCGGAGAAGAATAAGCAGATTTCTTATATAATGAAGGATGGTGATGTTGCCTCTTTCTACTCATCTCTTGAATAGACTTAAGATTTTTCTATCAACTGTCCTCCTGATTCAAAATAGCTGACGGCAAAAAGTCGTACCTGACGGAGAACCATGTTTCTCCATATAATCCAATTGAGTAAACATATGCCTTGAATGGGGAAATTAAATTAATTGCCAAACGCTAGTGTTCCGGTTTTAATGTGACACTAGCGCTGTTGTTTCTTTTTCTCTTCTCTCCCTAACCTTTTCTAATCCCGGCATTTTTTTAGCCAATGCACTTTCTCCAGCAGGAAAATAGAGCGGAAAAATTTTCATCAAAAAACTCACAATTTTACTACGGCTTTTATCCATATTGTAAAAAGCAGAGCAGACAAAGTACATTAGTTCTTGCTGACTACATGTTTCTTTGGGCTGTATGTTTATTGAGGGAGCAACTATCAAGTCATGTTCAGCAAATGATAGAGCACTGGCAAGTATAGCTTCCTGTTCTTCTTCAGTAAATACCTTGATTTTTTCTGTTAACCATTCAAGCTCTCCTTGCTGAAGTGCTTGTTGCTTTTCGTTTTGATGTTCCAATAGGATTGCTACATTTTCTTGTTGCTTTTCTGTCAAGGCGTTTTCCAATGCTTGGTTCTTTCGTTTAAGAACATTGAATTTTAGCAAAGCAGCAATGTACATACAGAAATATCCTACTGCAATATCGAATATTAGGACAAGCAGATAATTGTTACTTGAGTTTTGTATGCCACCAGCCATATATTCACTAATAGGGATAACAGCTAATAGCATGATAATGGCTATTGCATAAAGCACTCGGTATCGCGTTTTATGGTTTACCTGTGGCAAAGAGGCAAACAAAAAAGGCGATAATCAAAACGGCTATGATTGCAAAGAGTGGTATGAAAGAGGTCTCCATAGGTTTGTTGTTCTGTTTATGGTTTAACAATAATGCGCCAATAACCAGCCTTGTCTGAACCTTCGTGAACCAAAATTCCCATACCCCTAAGGCTCTTGATATTTTTTTCTATAGCGCGTTTAGTTACACCAATCTTGTTGGCCATATTATCAGCTGTGATTGAAGGATCTGAAATAACGAGGTCGATTATCTTTTGTGCAGTTTTACTGACTTTCTTCTGTGTTTCCGATGTATCTCCGAACTTATCCGCATTTACACCGAACTTTTCGACCGAACTTTCTTTGTTTACAGGATACTTTTCGAGGGTACTATTTACCCTGTTGGCTACTTCTTCCACAGGAATTCTTCCGTTCTCGTCCCAGTTCAGATTATAGAATGTGGTGTAGAAAGAAGTCGCTTCCGTTTGATATTGCGGCTCTTTTCCTTGCAAGAAATTAGGTAACTTCTCTGTAAGCTCTCGCATTTTACGTAAACCGGAACCACGTTTCTCCATATAGTCCAACTGTGTGAACACGTCCGCAATGACGGGATTGCGGCGCATGGACGGAACTTTGTATATGTCTCGGTCTTGAATCCGTGTTCCGTCAAGCATTGCACCCGGTGATACCAATTCTACACGGTCATCGTAAATGTCAATATGCACTTCACCGCCCATCACAGTATAATCTCTATGGATAAGGTGGTTTACCAATCCTTCGAAGATAGCACGGTCGGAATAGTCGGGGAGGTTAAGGCGATAGTTTGGCATCTTCACCCAGCCGCTCATGGTATAGTTTTTGATGAAATCCATACCATATTTTAAGAGCAGCACAAGGTTAGCCCGATGTTCTACGGAACTGATGGCATCATCCTTATAGAGTCCAGTCCAACGGGTGCAGAAAATACGCGATTGAAATACCGTGCAATTATCCACAAACAGCAATCCTGCATTGGTCAGTTTGCCGTCAGGAGTTACTAGTCCGAATGATTCCAGATACTTGTCATTCCATTCCTGATGGGTTTGCTCACGGAAAGTATTGGCAAGGATAATGAAAGAATGTTTGCTGGCATCCACTTGGGTAGGCAGTGAATCCCACGTCATGTGCGTGCCTTTCAATACCAACGAAAGAAGTTGTTGTGAATTACACTCCACGCTTTCATTGCCCACTCGTACATATGCGGTACGTGTCCCGTCTTGATAGTAATAATAAGGTGTCAGCGTTCCTGCCTTTACTTTTACTTCAAGCAGGGTATGTCCTTCGTGTTCAATCGGAATAAGTTGTATTTCCGGCACAAGGTCAAGTCTTGCCTTGATGGTTTCGCTGATAAAGTCGGCATCGGCTTATGGATTATTTAAACCTACAATCACTCCGTCGTCGTTCACTCCATAAAATAAACTGTCACCATCCGTATTGGCAAAAGCCGATATGGATTTAAGCCATGACTTTACTTTCTTACGCCTCAGCATTGACTTGAAATCATAAGTTGAACATTCCGCCATCAATGTATTGTTATGTATTTGCATTATTCCCTTATTATTTATATAATATATTAACTCTTATCACAAAGATAGTGATAAATAATAACTTCAAATGCTCTAACTTACAAAGAAAGTATCAAGTCAGCTAAAAGAACAGCCGTTTCTGCTTCATCTTTTGGTGCATCTTTAGGTTTCCATGCCACAACGAACCGTACAGATGCGGATTTCACCTTGTAACCTCTTTGTTCCCATTCGGATAATATGCCCTGCATTTTTGAAGACAATTTTGCCACAGGTTTATCGGTCAATGAACTATACAAAAAGAAATCATCATAAGTCAAAGAATCTCCTCCTCGCAATGCTAAGACCTCTTGTTTCTTTTCTTTGAAGAATCCCAAATTGACATCTTTGTGAGAGAGTTGCAGTACAATTTCTTCAGGCATGTCATATTGCCGCTGGTCCATAAGATATCGGTCTACACTCAAATGATTGAAACAATCACCGTTTGTATGTATGAACAGCCTGTTTTTCGCACGGGTTATTCCTACGTAATACCGACGCATCAGATGGGCATCCTTGACATAATTATCGGATATGAGCATATACACATCGTCAAACTCTCTGCCTTTGGCCTTGTGAATAGTTGATACCACAACGTCGGCTCCTGATACATCACAGAAGTCCTCCACCGACGACTCAAATACAAATTCTTTGAAGTCACTGAAATATTTAGTTTTGTTGGTTTGTTCAAACAGGTCTACACAACGCTTTACATACATCAAGCTTAGACTTCTGTCATAAGTAGAAAAGGTGGTATGCTTGGCTTCTTTCCACAGATCTTCCGTGATTAGCGGTGTTTTTATCCGCTTGTTTATATATCTCAGGAAATATCTCATTTCGGCCATGTTCCAAAAACGTAGGCCGTCCATTGATTGTATCTGTTTACTGTTTATGCCATGTTTCCGCAAAAGAGCCATCAGGATAACGGCCTCTTCATTTGTTTGGGTCAGTACACAAGAAGTTCCTTTATCCCTATGTTGAAGCAAATTTTCGACGAGCGGCTGATACATATATTCCGATTGATAGCGTATTACTTCAACCCAACCCTTTTCTTTTCTCATGGAGATAATTGGTGTACTTTTTATCCTTTTATGTATATTTTTCAAAAATCCGTTGGCAAAATCCACCGGTTGGCGTGCACTGCGGTAATTTTCGGTCATTTCGACAAACGTGCTTCCGCTTTCTTGTGCCAGTCGGTACATATAACCGGAATCGGAACCGCGGAATTCATAGATGTTCTGGTCATCGTCTCCTACTGCTATCACACGCATCTCCTCATTATTAGTCATTAAAGCCTTTACAAGTGCATACTCTTCAGCTCCCATATCCTGAGCCTCATCTATGACTAACACCGTCTTGCCAATCTTATTGGGTTCCACTTCTCCTTGACATATCATCTCGGCTGCCTTTGAAACAACATTTCTTGAATCCTCAAGATTTCCTATCCGTCCCAAAAGGTCGAAACAATAAGAGTGGAATGTTTTTATTTCGACAAAATGTGCTGCATTACCTATCAACTTCATAAGTCTTTGTTTAAATTCCGTAGCGGCTGCCCTTGAGAATGTCAGCATCAGGAGTTGTTCATGTTTCACATCTTCAAGTAGCAGAAGTGAGGCCAGTTTGTGAACCAGTACACGTGTTTTTCCACTACCCGGACCAGCTGCAACTACAATACAACGTGAAAACTTGTCAGAAATGATTTCCATTTGCCGTTTGGACAATTGTCCGAACAATTGCTTATATTTTTGTGGCGTCAAGTTACGTTGTATCTCGCTTACTCTGTCGCCTTTAAAATATTTTGTGACAAACTTCCTATAGTCCATTTGGAAATAGTCTTGAACATATTGCAATGCTGCATGATAATCTTTCACCATCAGATTGGCATATTCGCCCACAATATGCACTTGTTGAATTTTCAGTTTATAAAATTCATTCAGCATCCGGTAGTCATCTTGTTTGTATCTCGACTTATTATCCTTTATTCTTTGGATATTCATGGCATTATAAAGTACCAAAAATCCGCCTTCAAGTTTTAGTGAACCGATTTTTGACAAATACAAAAGCGCTTCTTCCACGTCTTCTAACTGAATGTCGTCAAGTCCTCCGAAAAGAGATTGAGAACTTGATTTTATTTGGTTCAAAAGTTCTACCACAGAAAACTGGATGGCTTTGCCGGGCACGTTTTCCTTTTCCGCATCAGAAGCTAATTGATACAGCCATTCCACGGTAAAGCGACTTATTTCCAATCTCTTCTCAAAGCGTCTTATAGTAGAGTCCAAGTCCGTCTGACGACTTATTTCTATATTATGAATCGCATCCTCTTTCTTACGCGTATATCCTTTGATGGTGAGGAAATAGAGTAGTGTCCGAATATCTTTTTCTTTGGATGTATTGATTCCATCGTTCACAGCATTTTCATTCAGTTGCTTGTATGATATTCGTAAAGTTCCATCGGGAATATGATTAAGGATGTATTGTTCAAGTTTTGCAAAGCGTTCGAGGAGAATTTGTGACTTTCGTTCCGAATCACCTGCATCCTGCAAATAAGCAGATATATCTTTACTGTCTGCCAATATGCCTTCCTGCCGCATACGTTCCACTACGGATATAACTTCTCTTTTGCTCAGCCCCAAAATATCTGCCAGATAGTCAATCCTGGATTCTGCTTCCGAATCCTGAGCCTTAGCAATGTGCTTTTGGGATATCAATGACTTAATGATGCGGACTGACTTTTCTATTTCATCGCTACCAAAGAGCACTGATGCTGATATGCGTTTTCTAGCTTCATCCATGTTTTTTACCGTAATTCCTGTGGCATATACATGAGGCACATTGTTTCCTCTTATCAAGTATCCACTTTGTTCCAAAGTCGCTAATGCGGTTCGTACACGGGTTTCTATGTCAGAGACTGAATCGTCCCATCCTGCTTGTCGAGCAATTTCCAATGCAGAACAATTGACTTTCATACGATGTTTGGTAAGATATTTAACAGCTTTCCATACCTGTTGTATTTCACTAATACTGAGTTTCGTTTGGTTTAGCAATATAAAATGTTTATCCAAGTCATTGTCACTATAAAGCACATAACAACGTGCGCTGAGACTTGGGTCACGACCGGCCCTGCCTGCTTCTTGAACGTAGTTTTCCAGAGAATCGGAAATATCATAATGTATCACGAGACCTACGTCTTTCTTATCGACTCCCATACCAAATGCAGATGTAGCCACAATGATATGTACCTGATCATTCATAAAGGCATCCTGGTTGGCGTTTTTTTCATCTGCTTCCATCTTGCCATTGAAAGGGAGTGTCTTATAACCGTCGCGGGTCAATTTTCCAGCCAGTTCTTTGGTTCGCTTGGTTCGTGATACGTAAACAATTGTCGGACAATCGGATTCTGCAACAAGTTCTCTCAGCTTTAAATACTTGTCATTGTCACTCTCTACATGTATGACGGAATAGTGCAGGTTTGTTCTTGAGGCTGTTGATGCGAACAAGTCTAAATTCAAGTCCAAGGTTTGTTTGAAATAGTCGCAAATATCTTGTATCACTTTTTGCTTTGCCGTGGCTGTAAAGCAGGATACCGGCATCGGATTCTTACATTTTTTCTTTTGCTGGTATTTTCGGATGAATTTACCAATATAGAGATAGTCAACCCTGAAATCATGCCCCCATGAAGAAAAACAATGCGCTTCGTCTATTATAAATCTTACGACATGGCGAGCTATCAATATTCTCTCAATCGTTTTGGAACGAAGCATTTCAGGAGATATATACAACAGTGAAGCTTCTCCATCTTGCACTCTTTGTATTGACAGTGACCTTGTGATAGGATCTAACATTCCATTTATAGTTACAGCATCCGTGATGCCTCTGTCAGCAAGATTGTCTACCTGATCTTTCATCAGAGACTGCAAAGGAGAAATGACAACCGTAAGTCCGTGCACGGAACGTCCCGCCATAAGTGCAGGTAATTGAAAAGTAAGTGATTTACCGCCACCGGTAGGAAATATTGCCAACAGCGATTTGCCTTCCACCGCAGCTTGGGTCGCTCGTTCTTGCAGTGGCTCACCCTCGTATGTTCGGAAACATTCATATCCGAAAAATGTTTTTAGATTATAGAGTATATCCAATTGCGTATGGCAATAGTCGCAACCTTCGTGGCAGGTAGTATGACGCAAGAGTTTTACAATAAATTCCACTTCCGGATAATTGTAAAGTACCCACCCGGGAGTAATGGAACGATAATCAGTGGTATCAATCAAAGCTAATGCGTATGCCAATCCGCATGGATATTGGTTGATGAGCATGTCAAGATCGGCATGTTGACAAATCTTTCCGGCATAAAGTTCTTTAATAAGTTTAGGTATTCCTTCATGAATATACTCCGCACTTACCATGCTAAGAAATCCCTCAAACTCCTTCTTATCCTTCAGCAATGATGCGAATAGAACACGTTTCTTTTTCGACAATAAATTCCAACATGCTATTTCATCCAATAACAGGTCCTTTGCTTTTTTACAATCATTTACCGGATTGTTCATCTGTTCGCAAATCAGTTTGTCATCTTTCACAAGCCTATGGTAAGGACGTTCCGGAAATAGTAAAGGCGAGATGTAAAGTGTATCGACTAAAATCCAGTGGCATGTATCATTTGCGAACAAATACTTGGCATCATGATGAATGATATTGTGGCCACAGATATAATTTATGTCATTTAAAAAAACAAATAGTTCTTCTTTCGAGGTTTTATGAAATGTCGTGTCATCATGTTTGAGTGCTCCTATATCATGAATTTTATGGTCTTTCAAGCCGACTTCAACATCTACCACTGCATAATCGCAAGCACTACATGGTACAGAGGTGGTTTTACTGCCAATGATATTTTTTTTATCCTCAGTTTTCTTAAACCCTAAAAGTTTGCTCCATATTGACATATCTCAATATAATAAATAGTTTTATAACTTGAATTTGTTGTGCCTCTACATAGTTTCATTATTGTTCAGGCATATTACCTCAACATCATTTACAAAGATAAAGATAAAACCAAATAATCTATTAAAAATGCCATTTTCTTTTGATTTTTATACGTTTACATTCCGCTGTTTATAAATAAAAATCAGACTTTGTAAAAAGCTGTGATTGCTTATGGATGCTTATTTTCGCCATAGTTTTGGTCAATATGAATACCGATTTGAGCCATGCCTTCACTTCCTTACGCCTCAGCATTGACTTGAAATCATAAGCCAAGCATTTGCTATCAATATATTGCTATGCATTTGCATAATTGGGGCCACTTATTATTCTTGGGGATTTAAATATCATATCACAAACAAAGGGAAGAATAAGCCGTTTCCTATGGCCGACCAAGGTCTTTTAAACGGAAGATTATTACAGTCTGCGGCAATGGACTGTACAGTCCACTGTAGCAGACTGTACGGTCCACTGCAACGGACTATACAGTCCGCTGCCGGAGACTGTAGTAATCCGACGGACAGACAGGCATAATCGAAAGGACGAAAACGCTTGGTACGACTAGTGCATAATTGTCTTTTATTATTCAGGTATAACACCGATATCATTTACAAAGGTAAATGATAAAACCAAGGAATCTGTTGAAAACAGATAATGAACTATAAATAAAAGGGGATGTGTCTCACGGCACATCCCCTTCTTCCTTAATAATTTATATAATTGAGTTATTCACCCCAATTCATGGCAGCCATACGCTGATAAGAAGCATAACGTTTCTTAGCCATTTCTTCGCAAGCAGCAAACAAGTCGGCAGCTTCTGCCGGATATTGTTTAGCTACAGAAGCAAAACGTACTTCGCCCTTCAGGTAGTCTTGGAATTCTTCCCACTTCGGTTCTTTAGAATCAAGCATGAACGGATTCTTGCCTTCTTCTTCCAAAGCCGGGTTGAAACGCCACAAGTGCCAGTAACCGCATTCTACAGCCTTAGCCTCTTCTGCCTGGCTCTTACCCATACCGGCTTTCAAACCGTGGTTGATACACGGAGCGTAAGCGATAACCAATGACGGTCCGGGGTAAGCTTCTGCTTCACGGATGGCTTTCAAAGTCTGAGCCTGGTCAGCCCCCATGGCAATCTGAGCTACATATACATAACCGTAAGTAGTGGCAATCATACCAAGGTCTTTCTTACGAACACGCTTGCCCGAAGCGGCAAACTTAGCGATAGCACCCAGCGGAGTAGCCTTAGATGACTGACCTCCGGTATTAGAGTAAACTTCAGTATCAAGAACCAGAATATTTACATCTTCACCTGAAGCTATCACGTGGTCCAAACCACCGTAACCGATATCGTAAGAAGCACCGTCACCACCGATAATCCACTGGCTCTTCTTCACCAAGTAGTTCTTGAATTCGGCGATTGTTGCGCAGTTTTCACATTTATCTTTAGCAGCTTCCACCATCGGGATAATCTTTTCGGCAGCAGCCTTGCTCTTATCTGCATCGTCTTTACCGTCAATCCATTCCTGGAATGCTTCCTTGTATTCGGCAGGACAAGTATCGCTGGCGATAGCATTCTTCATGGCAGCTTCGATGCGTGCACGAAGTTTCTTGTCGGCCAAAGTCATACCCAGACCGAACTCGCAGAAGTCTTCGAACAATGAGTTAGCCCAAGCAGGACCCTGACCCTTTTCGTTCGTAGTATAAGGAGTTGAAGGTACCGAACCTGAGTAGATAGAAGAACATCCGGTAGCGTTAGCAACCATTTCGCGGTCGCCGAACAACTGAGAAATCAGTTTCACATACGGAGTTTCACCACAGCCTGAACAAGCTCCCGAGAACTCGAACAACGGAGTAGCAAACTGAGAGTTCTTCACGTTAGCCTTGATGTCTACCAAGTGCTGTTTGCTCTTCACGTTCTTAGAGCAATATTCCCAGTTGGCAGCCTGAGGCAACTGTCCTTCCAGGTGTTTCATGGTCAAAGCCTTGCCACCCTTCTTCGGATTGCCCGGACAAACATCGGCACAGTTACCGCAACCCAAACAGTCGAGCACGTCTACCTGAATACGGAATGTCATACCGTCAAATTGCTTACCTACAGCTTTCAGTGTTTCGAACTGAGCACCCTTCTGTTCTTCAGCATCGAGCACGAACGGACGGATAGAAGCGTGAGGACAAACGTATGCACACTTGTTACACTGGA
>OOIF01001261.1_pt1 | contig 22284 bp, 17 predicted proteins | sample 1691961 | NCBI WGS metagenome assembly OOIF01 (sample SAMN06348146, study PRJEB24527) | human gut metagenome | biome: human gut; feature: ankylosing spondylitis patient; material: feces | host: Homo sapiens | place: China | collected 2015-10 | reverse complement strand
GGCAAAAACAAGCGGCGCAGTAGAGCAGCACAGCAAAAAGGGCGGTCTGTATATCACCGTTCTGACAGACCCAACAACCGGCGGCGTAACGGCAAGCTTTGCCATGCTGGGGGATATTATCCTTTCCGAGCCAAACGCAACCATTGGCTTTGCAGGCAGAAGGGTCATCGAGCAGACCACAAAGAAAAAGCTGCCGGAGGATTTCCAGAAGGCAGAATTTCTGCTGGAGCATGGCTTTGTGGATGCCATTGTGCCGAGAACAGAACTGAGAGGAACTTTGGAAAAGCTGCTACGGCAGCATAGCAGAAAGGAATGACGCGGATGAATGCCTATGAAAAATTACAGACGGCGAGAAGTCAGACCCGCCCGACGGCGCGTTCCTATATCGAAAAGCTGTTTCAGGAGCGGACAGAGCTGCATGGGGACAGAAAATATGCCGATGATGCGGCAATTATCGGCGGCATCGGTATGCTGGGGGATATCCCCGCAACCTTTATCGGCATTGAACGCGGACGCAATCTGGAAGAAAGAATCCGCTGCAATTTCGGCTGCCCCATGCCTGAAGGCTATCGCAAGGCACTGCGCCTGATGAGACAGGCGGAAAAATTCCACAGACCTGTAATATGTTTCGTTGATACACCGGGGGCATATCCGGGAATGGGAGCAGAAGAACGTGGACAGGGTCGTGCAATTGCTGACAATCTATTTGAAATGTCAGATATAAAAACGCCTGTACTTACAATTGTGACAGGCGAAGGCGGAAGCGGTGGTGCATTGGCACTGGCTGTTGCTGATGAAGTATGGATGATGGAAAATTCCATTTATTCAATACTATCGCCTGAAGGATTTGCAAGTATTCTTTATAAAGATGCAAAAATGGCAGAAAAAGCAAGCAAAGATATGAAAATCACAGCAAAAGACCTGTTTGACATGGGCGTGATAGAAAGGATAATTCCCGAATATGGAATCATGACAAGAGAAAAATTAGGTTTTATTGGATTATATATGAAAACCGCTATAGCGGATTTTCTTATAAAAACACAGAAAATGATGCCGGAGGAGCTTATTTGTAAAAGATATGACAGATTTAGGAAGTTTTAATAAACATATTTTACTAAAAGAAAAAAATATTATTCCGCTTATGCAGGGCGGAATGGGTGTAGGAGTGAGTTTTTCAGGGCTTGCAGGAGCAGTTGCATCATGTAATGCCATAGGAATTATATCAACTGCACAGGCCGGTTTTGCAGAGCCTGATTTTGAGACAAATACACTTCAAAGCTGCCTTAGGGCAATAGACAGACAGATAAAAAGAGCAAAAGAAATAGCACAGGGACGTGGGCTTGTAGGTGTGAATGTAATGACTGCGTTAAGACATTATAAAGAGCATGTGGCACAGGCAGTAAGAAGCGGTGCGGACATTATTGTATGCGGAGCCGGACTTCCGCTTGATTTGCCGGGAATTGTCCGTGACGAATGTGAAACGTCGGGGGTTAAAAAGCCTCTTATAGCACCTATTGTATCATCTCAGCGTGCGGCAAAGCTTATATTGAAGCACTGGAGTGCAAAATATAATGACAGTCCGGATATTGTGGTTGTCGAAGGCCCTCTTGCGGGAGGACATCTTGGTTATGCAAAGGATGAAGCACAGAATCCTGCAACAGTTGATTTTTATAAGATAATAAAAGATGTAATGGAATGTGTAAAAGAATATAGTGAAAAGTTTTCAAAAAAGATTCTTATAGCAGCAGGAGGCGGCATTTACACAAAAGAAGATGCACAGAAAGTATTAGAGAGTGGGGCGGATATGATTCAGGTTGCAAGCCGTTTTGTTGCCACATACGAGTGTGATGCTGCACCGGAATATAAAAATGCTTATATAAATGCCACTCAAAAAGATATTCAGATTATAAAAAGTCCGGTTGGCATGCCGGGCAGGGCGATAAGAAATAAATTTGTCCAAAGAATCGAAAAAGAAAATATACCTGTAAAAAAATGTCTTTCGTGTCTTTCACACTGTAACCCATCGCAGATACCATATTGCATAACCAATGCACTTATCAATGCGGTAAAAGGTGATGTGGATAACGGACTTATTTTCTGCGGAGGCAGAGTCGGAAGCATTGGCAGGCTTCAGACGGTAAAAGATGTAATTGAGGAACTTGGGATAAATGTATCACAGTAAATATGCGGGTTGATACATATGTCACCTGTTATAAATCTTCCTTTTTTTGTAATATTCTATTGTAAAAATTACAACAAAAGGAGGATTTTTTATGTATGCAAAAAACAAAAAATTAAAAAAATTTCTTTGCTTGTCTGCGGCGGCCATGCTGGCATTTTTAATGTGTGCAGCATGTCTGTTAGTTCCTGCAAAGGGAGAAAATGGTCCGTGTGATACGGGTGATCGGGCATTTGCTTATATTTCAGTCGAAAACGATGGAGATTCGAGCAATCCGCAGGGAGAATACAAGACTATCTATTCTGTCAACTCAAAAGATATTTCAACAGTTGAAGGAATATCTTACGACAGAGCTTCAAACACCCTTACAATCGAAAATTACAATAATACAAAAAACAGAATTGCAATGAATATGATGGGTGATGATTTCAAAATCAACATAAAAGGTGAAAATCATATCGGAGAACTTGTTTCGTATGGAGACGGCTGGGGCGGAAGCATAACACTTACCGGAAACGGTACGCTGTACATTAACGAAAACAAGTCCTATGAAATGGGCATTTATATGAATGCCGAGAATACAAAATCAGTGATTACTGTCGGACCTGAATGTAATGTATATGTATATTCGGGACGGAATGCCATCGTATCTTCATCAAATACTACAAGTGATATAATAAAAGCGGAAGGCAAAATTAGTACACAGCTTCAGACAGAAGTAACTCATCCTGTAAAAATGACAATGATATTTGCAGGTTATTTCAGCGATACATTAGAACCTTGGGAAGGTAATGTGTATACAAAGGAAGGCGACAGTGCAAAATATGACTGTTTAAAATCAACAAAATCTGACGGAACAGTAACTTATTGTTATTATGAGTTAAAGAAATACGACGGTTTCGACAAAGGCTATATAGGCGTTAAAAAAGAAGAGTTAAGCGAAAAGTCATCTGATTATAAGATGACAGACGAGATTGTAAAATGGTATAGTGCAGATTCTCTCAGCGGTTCTACTTCAACTCTCGTAAAAGATACAAAGACAGGCGAAGAAGCATATGCCGTAGTATCAAAATATGACAGTGCAACAGGAAATTCTAAGGGCTATCTTTGCAAGATAATCGCAAATTTCGGTATTGATGAATATAATCAGGAGACATGTCTTGTTGATATTGATAATCCTGTTGCTGATATTGAAAATCCTAACGAATATTATGTTAAGCTTCCTGACGGTTACGAGGCTGTCGGCGAGGAGATGACCAATATTTATAATGTGTCTGTAAAGAATGAAAAGGTAGAGTTTATCGGTTCATCTGCAGCTCCGGATGATAAAAATAACGATGTCAAAAAAGATGAAGAAGTAATTGAAATTCCGTCAGATGACAAGACTGTCGAAGCGGACGATTTCAACGAGATAATCAACAAAAATCAGGATTCTGATGTAATTATCAATTCTAATAACGATATTTCGTTTAAGTTTGAAAAAGGTACTATGAATCAGATTGATGGTGTTGATAAATACGATTTTACAACAGAAGTTGTAAAGGAAGTTGAAAATGCTGGAAAGCTCCCTGCCGGGGTAACATCAGAAAATTTTATTCAGAAAATTGATTTCGCATATTCGGGACAGCTTCCTGCAAAGGCGGAAATCAAGATACCTGTAGGAACACAGTATGCAGGACGTACTCTTTATTACAGCAGACTTTACGATGACGGCACAATCGAAAATATTATGTCGGCAGCAGTTGATGAAAATGGTGTTATAACAGTTGAACAGGACCACTGTTCTGTATATCTTCTTACAACAACAAAGCTTACACAGACTCACGTGAGCGGTTCAGGTACTCAGGTAGCTGCACCTAATACGGGGGACAGTGCACCTTTAGCGTTTATGTTACTCGCAGTTGTTATCAGCAGCTTTGTATTAACTGTTATTGGCATTGTAAAGAAACACAAAAATTCAGTTTTTTATTAAAAACATTGTCTGATTCAGTTTTAGCATACAAAAATATATGATATACTCTGATTAAAGCGACAACAGTGTTAAAGTGCGTGTATGTACGGACTGTACGGACTGTGCGGCTGTTGCCGACTATGTAAAACTGAAAGGGACAATAATTAATGGAAAATAAAGAGATAAAAGGTATCATTCATTCAATTGAAAGTTTTGGCTCCGTAGATGGACCGGGTGTGAGGTATATCGTATTTTTGCAGGGCTGCCGTATGCGTTGCAGATACTGCCACAATCCCGACACATGGGCTTTAAATGACAAGAACTCCTATGAGGAAACTCCGGCCGAGACATTAAAGAAGGCTATGAGATTCAAGGCTTATTGGAAGGAAACAGGCGGAATAACTGTGAGCGGCGGAGAGGCACTTTTACAGATTGATTATGTGACAGAGCTTTTCAGGCTTGCAAAAGAACAGGGAGTTCATACGACACTTGACACATCAGGTAATCCGTTTACAAGAGAAGAGCCGTTCTTTAGCAAATTTAACGAACTTTTGAAATATACAGATTTATTCCTTCTTGATATTAAGCATATTGATCCTGTTAAGCACAAGGATTTAACACAGTGGGATAACTCTAATATTCTTGATATGGCAAAATATCTTTCTGATAACGGCAAGAAGATGTGGATTAGAAATGTATTAGTTCCGGGTTATACTGATGGTGAAGAGGATTTACAGAAATTAAGCGACTTTATCTCTTCATTAAAGACAATTGACCGTGTTGAGGTACTTCCATATCATACACTTGGCGTATTTAAGTGGAAAGAATTAGGAATCGATTATACACTGGAAGGTGTCAGTCCACCTGATGGTGAGCTTATCAAAAAAGCAAACGATATTTTAAAAACAAGTGAATACAAGGGCTACCTTAACAGACAGTAAAATTATTAGCCCATTTTCAGCTTCCCGGTCATTTCATATGGCCGGGAAGTTGATTTATATCGGTAAAAAATGTATAATATAAATATTATAACCTGATACAGAATTTTTTAACAATATATTGAGCAGGAGTGCAAAAGTTATGGAGAGATTAGTGGATTTACATGTGCATCTTGATGGCTCGCTCTCACTTGAAACTGTAAAGGAGCTTGCCGCAAGACAAGGAATTGAGATTCAAAACGATGACATACTTATTAAAAAACTTCAGGTTTCAAAAGATTGCCGTGATTTGAATGAATATCTTACAAAATTTGAATATCCGCTTATGCTGTTACAGACCATTGATTCGATAGAATATGCGGTTTATTCGCTTATGAAAAGGCAGTCGGAACAGAATCTTTTGTACAGTGAGATTCGCTTTGCACCTCAGCTTCACACAAAAAAAGGACTTTCACAGGAAGAAGTTGTAACAGCTGCCCTGAAAGGAAGACAAAAATATTTCGATGAATTAAGGCAGAAAGAAAATATAAAAGAAGGTGACATCCCCTCTTTTTACAGCAATATTATATTGTGCTGCATGAGAGGAAACGGCAACGAGAGGGAAAATGAGGAGACAATAAGGATAGCCGCAGAGTTTCTCAGTGATTCGGATGGGGTTGTTGCAGTTGACCTTGCGGGGGCAGAAGCCCTGTTTCCCACATCGGATTATGAAAAGCTATTTGCACATGCGAGAGCTGAGGGGATTCCTTTTACAATACATGCGGGTGAGGCGGCAGGACCCGAAAGTATCAGACAGGCTGTTGATTACGGCACTGCAAGGATAGGTCATGGGGTAAATTGTATACATGATAAAAATTTGATGAATATTATTGCAGAAAAAGGCATAACATTGGAGTTATGTCCGACAAGCAATCTTAATACCAAAATTGTCAATGATATAAAAGACTATCCTATAGATAAAATTATAAATAATAAAATTAAAGTTACGATAAACACCGACAACATGACAGTTTCGGGAACTGATGAGGCATCGGAGATGAAGCTTATATGTGATACGTTCGGTTATGATGGGAATATGAGAAGAATATTTGTAAATAATGCGATAGATGCCGCATTTTTATCAAATGAAATGAAAGAGAAATTAAGGGGTAATTTATAAAATGAAGGTAAATGAACTTTTTTGCAGGGAGTGTGTTGAGCAGATATATGTACCTGATGTAGTCAGAGTTGATTTATTAAGTATTATTGAAGAAAAGTTAAAAAAAGCGGGATTTTACTACAGAATTGCTTACAGGGTGAAAGCGGTAGATTCTACAGTTGATAAATTGCAGTTTAAAGATTACAGACGTCCGGGGACGGAAAATGAAGATAAAAAGATGCAGGATTTAATCGGTATAAGAATCATGCTTTATTTTGTGGATGATGTATCAATATGCCGCAGTCTTCTGGACACACTATTTGCAACTCCCGGTGTGTGGGAGACGACAGAAACAAATGAATATGAATTTAAAGCGATGAAAATAAATGGTATTTTCAGGCTTCCGGGTTATCTTGCAAAAACAATAGTTAATCCTATGCTTTCGGATTATATAGATGACACGTTTGAAGTCCAGGTAAGAACCAATTCATTTGAGGGCTGGCATGAGATAGAACATGATTTAAGATATAAAGGTTCGGCTTTCGGTGAAGGCAATGAAGCTCTTGCAAGAAAAATGAACAGTATTCTTGCAACTCTTGAACTGTGTGATGATTCGGTTGTCAAGCTTCTTGAAGATTTGGGACATCAGCATTATAAAGATCATAAGTGGGGCGACATGATAAGGTGTCATTACAGACTCAAGATGACAAATGAGCTTATACATCCAGAGATAAAAAAGGTATTTGATGAAGATACAGAACTTGCAAAAATATTTTTCAAGTTCGACAGAAAGCTTGCTATAAGCAGATTGTGGAATAATACGGCAGACAAGATACCTGAGCTTACAATCAATTACATAATAAAGATTGTCAATCAGATAGGACCTGATGATGAACGTCTTAATAAGGCCTTTGAACTTATAGATAATGAGTCAGGAACAGAAGATAATTTTACAAAGAGAAAGAAGTTTGAGCCGTTCCATATGCTTGGAAGTTACAAAGTATTTACGGCAGATACATATCTTGATACAACGAATCTATCTGAGAAAGATGCTTTTAAAAAGGCATCTTCATACATATATGCATGGATACATTCAAGATATTGTGAGGCATTTTCTGATTTACCTGATACAGTTGATAATTATTACCGCAGTGTTCCGGGATATACTGTCAATGTAGAATATAATGAAGATAATATGCACTTTTATGAATGTTCAACGCATATAGATTCAAAGATTGCAAGCAGGATATGGGTATCGAAAGCATCTTTGGTAAAAAATGATAATGGTATAGAATTTAAGGTGAGCAACGAGTATGCCGAACCAAAAGACAGGTACAGGGATAATGAAAATGTTCTGTTTTCACGCCCTAATTTTTATGGTGAAATTGCTGACAATATAGGTATCTGCGATGTTGTAAGACTCAAAGAAAATGTAAAATATGTTAGCAGTGATAATTATGATGAGATGTGCAGTCTTATAAATAATAAAGACAGAAAATTTCCTGTCATAGTATTTATGGCAAAGGATAATTCGTGGATTGACAAGTTTGATGTTAATTATTTTGCATATCTTGTTGGATATTATGCACATATAAAAATGATTGACGGTGATGAGTGCTGCAGAAGATTTATAGAAGAATATGGACTTGATAAGGAAAGATGTGAAGATTCAATCACTGTTTTCTATGACACAGATAATCCGAAAACAAGTTATAAATCCGATATTATTGACACTACATTTGAAGTTATTAAGCTTGAACAGAAGAAGTATTGGAATGAAAATGGCTGCAGGGCATACAGACGCCAGCTTGTTGCTGAAATAAGAGAGAAAAATATTGAAAATGCGGACTTGTAATGATATAATAAATAGGTTTTGTATATGAATAAACGATAAATGGAGGAAAAAATGGATTATAATAAACTTGCACAGATGCTTTTTCCGGATGTAAAGAATTCACCGGAATATTACGAAGAAAAGTTCCCATACAGAAAACTTCCTGCAAAGGCTCAGGTTACACGTATGGCACCAAGTCCTACTGGATTTATACATCTTGGAAATCTTTACAGTGCACTTGCTGACGAGCGTATAGCACACAGACATGGCGGTGTATTTTATTTAAGAATTGAAGATACTGATGAAAAGCGTAAAGTTGACGGAGCAGTTGAACTTATTATTGATACACTTCGTTATTTCGATATCGAATTTGACGAGGGTGCAGGTTTTCCTGATGACGCTCCACAAAATATATACGGACCATATTTCCAGAGACAGAGAGTTGAGATTTATCATGCTTATGCAAAGAGTCTCGTAGAAAAAGGTCTGGCTTATCCTTGTTTTTGTACAGAGGAAGAACTTGAAAGCGTAAGACAGAAGCAGGAGGAGAATAAGGTTCTTACAGGATATTATGGTGAATATGCTGTATGCCGCAATCTTTCTCTTGAAGAGATTGAAAAGAACCTGAATGAAGGAAAGTCTTATGTGTTAAGACTCCGTTCACAGGGCAGTCCTGACAAGGAGATTACATTTGTTGACAGTATCAAGGGTGAGATTAAGCTTCCTGAAAATATACATGATATTGTTTTATTAAAACGTGATGGTATTCCGACATATCATTTTGCACATGCAATTGATGACCATCTTATGCGTACAACAGTTGTTGTAAGAGGCGGAGAGTGGCTTGCATCTGCACCAATCCATTATGAGCTTTTCCATGTGCTTGGGTTTAAGATGCCTGAATATGCCCATACTGCCCACCTTATGAAATTCGACGAGGAGACAGGTGGTAAGAGAAAGTTATCAAAGAGAAAAGATCCGGAACTTTCACTTGATTATTACAGACAGGATGGATATCATCCATATTGTATGAAAGTTTATCTTATGACACTTCTCAATTCTAATTTTGAAGAGTGGCATGAGCAGTTCCCTGATAAAGATATTAATGAATTTCCATTTTCAATTGAGAAAATGAGCCAGTCAGGTGCTTTATTTGATAAAGATAAACTTCATAACATCTGCAAGAATGAACTTTCAAAGCTTTCAGAGGATGAACTTTATGATTTCCTTTACAACTGGGCATCAGAAAATGCACCTGAAAAGAAGGATATATGGTTTGCTGATAAAGAAAAAATGCTTGCAATATTAAGGCTCTACATGGGTGTTGGCATGAAGAGAAGAAGAAAAGATTTCATGTATGCAAAGCAGATATTTAACATGATTTCATATTTCTTTGACGGGGAAAGCACTGACGAAAAAGATGAGTTCAGGCTTGATATGTCAGAGGTTAAGAATATTCTTAATGATTATATGGCAGCATATAACCATGATGATGATAATTCGGCATGGTTTAACAAGCTTAAAGAAATTGCTGACAAGCACGGCTATGCATCAGATATGAAAGCTTATAAGGCTTCACCTGAGAGTTTCAAGGGTAATGTGTCTGATATAGCTGAAGTTGTAAGAATTGCCGTTACAGGACGTGCCAATACACCTGATTTGTGGTCAATTGTTCATATAATGGGTGAAGAGCAGATGAAACAGAGGATTGAAAAAGTTATTAACAGATAAAGAATTATGAAATTTATAAGACATTGAATTATAATGGGAAAGCCGTTTATTTGGCTTTCCTTTTTTCTTGTTAGGCAAATCCGGGTTATAGGACAAAAAAAATAACAGCATTAAATGCTGTCTGATAAAATAAATCTTAGGAGATATAGCCTGCAGCCGCCGGTATAAGAGGGGGGATGTGTAGGCGGCTGCCGCTATAATCAAAAATGAGAGGTTGTCATAATTATTGTTGCAGGTGGAGCAACATAATAATGAGGCGTAATATATATCAGTGAATGAGATATATTACGTTATTAATGTTATACCACTATACAAAAACATTGTCAACACTTTTTAAAAAAAATTTTGTTTTTTGTCATTTTTTGAAATAATTTGGATATTTAACAAGAAATTCGTCAAAATGTTCAATGTATCTTTTGGTATGGCGAAGTGAAATTTCATAAGCCTTTTCTTTGTCATGTGCTTCAAATGCATCTACCATGTCAGAGTGATCTTTTATCAGTTTATCTGTATTAATTGATGAAAACATAAGAATTACGATTCTGTCAAACTGGTATGCATTTTCGCGTATTATATTATGCCAGAACTGCTTGCCGCAGGCACAATAGATATACTTGTGGAATTCTTTATCACATGCCTGTGTTTTTGCAAGATTATCATTTTTGAGATGATGTTTCCACTGGACAATATTTTCACGAAGATATGCAATATTATCAGGTGTAAGTTTTTCACATGCAAGTTGTGTTACTGATTGTTCCATCAGATTACGGAGTTCAAGAAATTCATCAATTGCAGCTGTATCTATGTACGATACGAATGTACCCTGTTTTGGATATATGTCAATCATATTCTGCTGATGCAGTTCCAGAATGGCTTCTCGTATGGGCGTTCTGCTTATACCATAAAGCTCACATAAATCTGATTCTGTAATTTTATCTCCTGGCTTCATTTCGAGATTTACAAGATTATATAGAAGAGCTCTTTTAGCGTAATGCTTGGCATTTTCTCCGGGTAATTGTTCAAATACTTCCATCATTAGCACATCCTTTTTCAAGTTTTATAATATATTACATGTATTTTAAGCCTTATAAAGAGCCAATGCAATAGCGTTTATGTTAAAAAAACTGTATTTTGTGTATTTTTTTATGTAATTCTGTAAAATGCAACCAAAATAAAGTAATAAAATTTAACAAAAGAAAGTGACATTTTAAATTTTGTGATGTAAAATGTAAAGCGTATTAAGAAAATCAGATTTATAAATACAGCTATAATTGGATAAAGGAATAAATGTGGAAGAAGAAATATTTAACGTAACGATAGACCGGCCAATAGGAAGTTCACATCCGGATTATCCTTCTTTGGTATATCCGGTGAATTATGGTTATATAGAAGGAGTTATTGCACCGGATGGAGAAAATCAGGATGCGTATGTAATTGGTGTTGATACACCGATTGACCATTTTACGGGAAAGAGGATAGCTATTATTCACAGAAGGGATGATGTGGAAGATAAATGGGTTATTACACCGGAAAATGTTCCATATAATAAACAGCAGATTGAGGATATGGTATATTTTCAGGAACAGTATTTTGACAGTTATGTGGAAATGCTTGATGAAGAAATGTGGGATGCATATAACTGTAAAGGTGAAAAACTTGGATATCAGATTCCACGAAGTATGGCAAAGTCATTAAGTGAAGGTGTATATCATATTGCAGTTATGATATATGTTAAGCGTGCTGACGGATGCATTCTTGCCACTCAGAGATCAAGAAATAAGACTAATCCTTTAAAATGGGAGGTTACCGGTGGTTCAATTCTTGCCGGTGAGACACCTGTTGAAGGGGCAGCAAGAGAACTTGCAGAAGAAACAGGAATAACAAAGAAAATATCTGAGCTTCGTGAAATTTATAACTGTTATGATGTCAAAAGACACTGTATATATTATATTTATCTTGCAGAGGTTCCTTCTGATATGCCAATACATCTTCAGATAGGTGAGACAATGGATTATGCATTTCTGCCATATGATGAGTTCAGGGAACTTGTATGTTCTGACAGATTTGTGGCCTCTGAGCAGGGAAGATTTATTGAACATGAAAAGCTTATGAAAAGTGTGCTTGATACAAATAATATATAATATAGATTTATTATGAATGAAGGAAGTAAATGATATGGAATTATATGATGGCAGACCGGAAAATACGGATGGCAGGCAGGATAATGAAATAAGAGTATATGATTTGCTTGATAGTCTGGGAATACAGTATAAGCGTACAGATCACGAACCTGCAACGACTATGGAAGTCTGCCGCGATATAGATGCGGTACTTGATACGCTTATCTGCAAAAATTTATTTTTATGCAACAGACAGAAAACAGCATTTTACTTGCTTATGATGCCGGGCGACAAGCCGTTTAAGACGAAAGAACTTTCATCGCAGATTAACAGTGCAAGACTTTCGTTTGCAGACCCGGAATATATGCAGGAATATCTTGATATCAAACCTGGTGCCGTAAGCGTAATGGGTCTTATGAATGATAAGGAAAATCATGTAAGACTTCTTGTTGATGAAGATGTTTTAAAGGGGGAAAACATAGGATGCCATCCATGTGTCAATACATCAAGTCTTAAAATAAAGACAAAAGATGTATTTGATACATTTTTAAAAAGTGTAGGACATGATATGACTGTTGTACATCTTACAGGAGAATAAAATATAATTACAAAAATGGAAGCCGGACATGTTGTCGGACTTCCATTTTGATTTATTTTTTGCAGCTGTATAAAAAATTATATTTAATAAAGCTTATATGTTTTTACAAGAAGCGGAACTTCCGCAATCAGCATGCCAACCCAGCCTGCAAGGTAAGAAAACGGAAGAGCTTCTATGCCGAGACCAAATATAAATACAAGTGGAAGTGCTGCAAGTACACGCACACCCATATTTACAAAACTGCTTATAAGTGTAATCTTCAAATCGCCTATTCCTCTGAAATATCCCTGGATACCATTGGTTAATGCCGGAAGAAGATACATTATTGAAATAAGATGAAGATATGTAACGCCGTGGCGTATGACTTCCTCGTCTTTGACAAACATAAGCATAAGAGGTCTTGCAAATATGAAACATATAAGGAATATTGCTATTCCGTAGATAATTTCGAGTGTTATACCGCATCTGAAGCCTTCACGCATACGGTCATTTTTTCCAGCACCCTTGTTTTGTGCCATAAGTGCGGTCATAGCATGTGCGATATTCTGTTCGGGTGTGTATGCAAAATCATCGATTCTGTTTACGACTGCAAAAGCTGCTGCAACAGAAACACCCATTGTATTGACTATAGCCTGAATACCGATTTTTCCAAGCTGTACAGTGGCCTGCTGCATCGCTGAAGCCCAGCCGTATGCAATTGTGCGTTTTAAAAGGCTCATGTCAAATACAAGCCATTTTTTTCCGAGACGTAAAATTGGCACTTTTTTCTGTATATAAATTATACAAAGCAGGCAGCACAGAGCTTCACTGATAACAGTGGAAACAGCACAGCCGTTGCTTCCGGCTTTGAGTACAACTACAAAGAACAGGTCGCCGAAAATATTTAACACGGCACTTATGATAAGAAAATACAGCGGTGAGTTACTGTCGCCGAGTGCCCTCAATGTACTCGAAAAGAAATTATATAAAAATGTAAATACAAGACCGATAAATATAATTCTGAGATATTGTGTTGTCATATTAAGAATTGATTTGTCAACTTGCAAAAGTGTCAGGATTGGAACTGCGAATATAATGCATAGCAGGCTTAATATAATTGAAAATATTACGCCAGAAATCATTGTAGTGCTTATTTGACGGTGAAGTGTGTCATAATCTTTGGCACCAAACTGCATGCCCATAAGAATACTTGCACCCATACACAATCCGTTGAGAAACAGAATCATAAGAGTTGTGACCGGATTGCATATTCCGACTGCTGCGAGAGCTTCTTTTCCGACGAAATGTCCGACAATAATACTGTCCACGGCATTGTAAGTCAGCTGAAAAAGGTTGCCAAGTACAAGTGGAATTGTAAATTTTACAAGTATAGGCATGATTTTACCTGTGGTTAAATCTTTTGTCATATTAAATTTCCTTCTGCTTTCATTTGAAATTGTCAAACATATATTATGTATAAAAATTTATGAAAGTCAAGAAAAACAGACAAAATTAAGGATTTTAGAAATAAATTCCCAATTCTCTTACAATTCCTATTTGACTTGTAGGAATTATTTGTAGTATTATAATAAAGAACGATAGAAATGGAGTTGTAAAACTATGAAAGTTTCGTATAAAGATATGGAGTTGTATGCCATAACTGATAACAGATGGCTTAATGGAAGAAAATTAAGTGAAGTTGTTGAGGATATTTTAAATAATGGTGCAACTTTTTTACAGCTGCGAGATAAGGAAGCAACACATGAAGAGCTTGTTGCAGAGGCTAAAGAACTTAAAGTGATTGCAGCAAAATATAAAGTTCCGTTTGTGGTTAATGATGATGTGCTTGCTGCAAAGGAAGCTGATGCCGATGGTGTGCATATCGGACAAAGCGATACCGCTTATGAAGAAGCAAGAAAGATTCTTGGACCTGATAAGATTATAGGTATGACGGCGAAGACTGTTGAACAGGCACAAATGGCTGAAAAACTTGGTGCTGATTATATAGGTACCGGGGCAGTATTTCATACAAGTACCAAAACGGATGCAAAAGATATGAAATTAAAAACACTTGTTACAGTTGCGGACAGCGTTGATATGCCTGTTGTTGCAATTGGCGGTATAACCTATGATAACATGGACAAAGTCAAAGATACGGGAGTTTCCGGAATTGCAGTTGTTTCGGCTTTGTTTGGTGCAGATAATCCGGGAGCAGCAACTCGTAAGATGAAAGAAAAATGCGATAAGATATTTAATTATAATCCGCGTAATATAATTTTTGATATGGATGGTACGCTTCTTGATTCAATGCCTTACTGGAGACATCTTGCGAGAGAGTATGCATTAAGCCATGTGGAAAGTCTGCCAGATGATTTTGATAGTATGACTTATACGATGGATATGGTAGAGTGCGGAAAATATTTTCAGGATGTACTTGGGATTAATGTTCCATATGATAAAATGCAGGAAGAAATACTGGGGATAATGGGAGAACATTATAAGAATGATATTCCTATGAAACCCGGCATGAGAAGGCTGTTGATTACAGAAAAGGCAAATGGAAGTACGATGAGTATATTTACCAATTCAGATATAAAATGTGCACAGGATGCAATGGAAAGGCTGGGACTTTCAGATTGTTTCCGCTTTATAACTACATCATACATTATAGGAGTTAATAAAAAATATCCGGAAAGTTATATAAAAGTCTGCGATATGATGGGATGTAACCCCTGTGATATTTATATTTATGAGGATGTCCTTCACGGCGTCGAAAATGGTAAAGCAGCTGGATGTAAAGTTATTGCTGTATATGATGAAGATTCAAAAGACCATTGGGAAATAATAAAAAATACGGCTGATGATGTAATTGATATCCAGCAGAGGGAGGAATCATGAAAAAGAAAGTTGTAGTTGGAATGTCAGGAGGCGTCGATTCGTCAGTGGCAGCATATCTTTTAAAAGAGCAGGGATATGATGTCATTGGTGTTACAATGCAGATATGGCAGGACGAGTCACAGGAACAGATAGAGGACAACGGAGGCTGCTGTGGGATTACGGCGGTCGATGATGCAAGAAGAGTAGCGATGCAGCTTGATATTCCTTATTATGTTATGAATTTTAAAGATGAATTCAAGAAAAATGTAATAGATTATTTTACTGATGAATACATTCATGGAAGAACGCCAAATCCATGTATTGCATGTAACAGACATGTAAAATGGGAATCTCTTTTAAGGAGAAGCCTTGAAATAGGTGCAGATTGTATTGCTACAGGACACTATGCAAGAATAGCACAGCTTGAAAATGGCAGATATGCGATAAGAAATTCAGTAACTGCTAAAAAAGACCAGACATATGCTCTGTATAATCTCACACAGGAACAGCTGTCACATACGCTTATGCCGGTTGGTGATTATAATAAAGATGAAATAAGAGCTATCGCCGAAAAGATAGGTATTCAGGTAGCACATAAGCCTGACAGCATGGAGATATGTTTCGTGCCTGACAATGATTATGCAGGATTTATCACACGCGAGACAGGATATGTGAGCAGACCTGGTAATTTTGTCGATTTACATGGCAATATTCTCGGAACACACAAGGGTATAATTCATTATACAGTCGGACAACGAAAGGGGCTTGGCCTTGCAATGGGACATCCTGTTTTTGTTGTTGCGATAAGACCGGAGACAAACGAAGTTGTAATTGGTGAAAATGATGATGTATTTTCAACAAAACTATATGCAAATAATATTAATCTCATGTCAGTTGACAAAATTGAAGAACCAATACGTGCAAGAGCTAAAATCAGATACAGCCATGAAGGTGCTGACTGTACAATACGGATGGCTGATGACGGACTGCTGGAGTGCGTATTTGATGAAAAACAGAGAGCTGTAACGCCGGGACAGGCACTTGTAATATATGATGGAGACTATGTTTTAGGAGGAGGAACAATAATATGAAAATATCAACAAAAGGAAGATATGCAGTAAGACTTATGCTTGATCTTGCCATGCATAATACAGGAGAAGCAGTAAGCATAAAAGATATATCAAAGCGTCAGGGGGTATCTGACAAGTATCTTGAGCAGATTATTTCTGTTCTTAACAAAGCAGGATATGTGCGAAGCATAAGAGGTGCACAAGGCGGATACATGTTAAAGAAAGATCCTAAGGATTATACTGTAGGCATGATTTTAAGGCTTACTGAAGGTTCACTTGCACCTGTATCGTGTGTTGATGATGACGATATGGTATGTGAAAGAGAAAACGGCTGTGTTACGTTTTATGTATGGAAAAAACTGAATGATGCAATTAATGGAGTTGTCGATTCGATAACACTTGCGGATTTAGTAGAAATGCAGATGCAGATGAGCGATAATTACGTCATTTAAAAAATATATAAAAATTTTCATTTTTTTTATTGACATAAAAAGTGAAAGTTGTTATATTATGGTTAATTCATAGCAAACCACTATGAAAACAAGGATATTAATAATTAAGAATATAAAAGCGATGTTTTAATTACTCGCGGAAAAGAGGAATGTTATGGCAAAGAAAGCGTACAAAGACAGAGATTTAAAATTTGAAACATTACAGCTTCATGTAGGACAAGAAACCGCAGACCCGGTTACAGATGCAAGAGCAGTACCTATTTATCAGACATCATCATTTGTATTCCACAATTCACAGCATGCGGCTGATCGTTTTGCATTAAAGGATGCAGGTAACATTTATGGCAGACTTACAAATCCCACAGAAGATGTTTTCGAGAAGAGAATGGCTGCTCTTGAAGGCGGTGTCGCAGCTCTTGCTGTAGCATCAGGTGCAGCAGCTGTTGCTTATACAATTCAGAATCTTGCATTTGCAGGTGACCATATCGTAGCCGCAAAGAATATTTATGGTGGTACATATAACTACCTTGCACATACAATCGTTGATTACGGTGTTACTACAACATTCGTTGACCCTCTTGATGTTAAGAATTTTGAAGATGCAATCCAGGATAACACAAAGGCTCTTTATATTGAGACACTTGGCAATCCTAATTCAGAAGTTGCAGATATTGAAGCTATTGCAAAGATTGCACATGCTCACAACATTCCGCTTGTAATCGATAGCACATTTGCAACTCCATATCTTGTTCGTCCATTTGAATATGGTGCTGATATCGTTATTCATTCAGCAACTAAGTTTATCGGCGGACATGGTACAACAATCGGTGGTGTAATTGTTGATGGAGGTAAGTTTGACTGGAAAGCATCAGGCAAATTCCCACAGTTTACAGAGCCTAACGAAAGCTATCACGGAATCAGCTTTGTTGATGCAGCAGGCCCAGCAGCATTTATTACAAGAATTCGTGCCATTATCCTTCGCGATACAGGTGCTACAATTTCACCAATCCATTCATGGATTTTCATTCAGGGACTTGAGACACTTTCATTAAGAGTTGAGCGTCACGTTGAGAATGCATTAAAGGTTGTTGATTACCTTTCAAAGAATCCATTGGTAGAAAAAGTAAATCATCCGGCAGTTACAGATGACCCTGAACAGCAGAGACTTTATAAGAAATATTTCCCTAACGGCGGCGGCTCAATTTTTACATTTGAAATCAAGGGTGATGCCAAGACAGCTAAGAAGTTTATCGATAATCTTGAATTATTCTCACTTCTTGCCAATGTAGCCGATGTTAAGTCGCTTGCTATTCATCCGGCTTCAACAACTCATTCGGAGCTTAACGAAGCAGAGCTTCTCGATCAGGGAATCAAGCCTAATACAATTCGTCTTTCAATTGGTACAGAAAATATTGATGATATTATTGAAGACCTTGACGAAGCATTTAAGGCTATTTCAGAATAAGATTCTGACCGGGACATTTTATCGTAATAATTGAAAATTTAGTCTTGTCTTATAAAAACATATGTGATAATATGTACTCAAATATTGAAAAGACTTTGACGGAAAGAGTAGTGTATTTAAGCCATACAGAGAGGATTACATCTGCTGAGAGTATTCCATGAAACTGATTACATGAAAACCACTCCTGAGTTGTATGCGAAAGATTACCGGTTGGTTCCGTTTTCCCAAGCATTACCGCATAGCTGCGTTAAAGGTGTAAGGAATATGTGTTAGTATTCCGTGAGTGAAAGATAAGGTGGAACCGTGTTATATGCACCCTTAGTTAAGCATTTAAGCTTGACTTGGGGTGCTTTTTTCAATATTAATTTTATTAATTTAAGGAGCAGAGTTAAAATGGTAAATTTTAAAGAAGATGAAAATTTAAAAACACTGAATCATTCATGTGCACATTTGATGGCACAGGCTGTAAAGCATCTTTATCCTGATGCAAAGTTCTGGGTAGGACCTGTTGTTGCAGAAGGTTTTTACTATGATATCGACCTTGGAGACAGAGTTATAAGAGATGAGGATATTGCAGCTATAGAGAAAGAAATGAAAAAGGTTGCAAAGACAGGTAAGAAGATTATCCGCCGTGAGATTTCAAAACAGGAAGCTATGGAGCTTTTTAAGGATGATGAATATAAGATTGACCTTATTTCAAAACTTGAAGACGGTACTATCACATGCTACGATCAGGGAGATTTCACAGACCTCTGCCGTGGACCTCATGTTGATAATACTAAGCTCTGCAAGAATTTCAAGCTTGTTAAATATTCTGGTGTATACTGGAAGGGCGATGCTAACAATCATGTAATGCAGAGAATCTATGGTGTATGTTTCCCAACAGCTGAGGAGCTTGAAGAACATCTTAAGCTTCTTGAGGAAGCAAAGGAACGTGACCACAGAAAGATTGGCAAAGAAATGGAACTTTTTATGTCAGATGACTTAATCGGTCGTGGACTTCCAATGTTCTTGCCAAAGGGATATACAGTATGGCAGGAGCTTGAGAATTACATTAAGGACAAGGAAAGAAAGCTTGGATACCTTCATGTAATGACACCATGTGTTGGTACAGTTAATCTTTACAAGACATCAGGCCACTGGGATCACTACAAGGAAAACATGTTCCCAGCTATGGAAGTTGAAGGCGAATCATTTGTCTTAAGACCAATGAACTGCCCTCACCACATGATGATATATGCTAACAAAATGCATTCTTACAAGGATCTTCCTATAAGAATTGGTGAGATTGCACATGACTTCAGATTTGAGGCAAGTGGAACATTAAAGGGTATTGAGAGAGGAAGACATTTCTGCCAGAATGATGCCCATCTTTTCGTAACACCAGAGCAGATTGAGTCAGAATTTGCCAAGGTTGTAGACCTTATATTTGAGACATACAAGGATTTCAATATTACAGATTACCGCTGTGTTCTCTCATTAAGAGATCCAGAGGATAAGGTAAAGTATCATGATGATGATGAAATGTGGAACAATGCTGAGAACGCATTAAGAAAGGTTCTTAATGATATCGGAATTGAGTACACAGAGGAAATCGGAGAGGCTGCATTCTACGGACCTAAGCTTGATGTTAATGTTAAGCCTGCTATCGGTAATGAATATACTTTATCAACATGCCAGCTTGATTTCTGTCTTCCATCTAAGTTCAACTTAACATACATTGATAAAGATGGACAGAGAAAGACACCTGTAGTTCTTCACAGAGCTATCCTTGGTTCTCTTGACAGATTCATGGCTTATATACTTGAGGAGACAAAAGGTAACCTTCCATTATGGCTTGCTCCTGTACAGGCTACAATTCTTCCGGTTAAGAATGAAGATGAGGAGTTAAATGCTTATGCTCATGGGCTCTATGATTATCTTGCTGATAATGGAATCAGAGTTGAGATTGATGAGAGAGCAGAAAAGCTTGGATACAGAGTAAGAGAAGCTCAGGTTAAGAAGATTCCTTACCTTATTGTACTTGGTAAGAATGAAGCAGAAGAAGGAACTGTAAGCTACAGACTCCACGGAGAGCAGAAGTCAACTACAGTATCTAAGGACGAATTTGTTGCAATGCTTAAAGATGAGATTGCTACTAAGAAGAATAATCCTGCAGCAGCTAAATAATCAGACTGACCTTACAGAAAGAAGCGTGACAATATGTAATGTTTTATGTATTGTCATGCTTCTTGTTTATATTTCATAAAACAATAGGAAAATAAATGGCTAGATATTACTATAAAAAGAAAAAGAAGAAATTCGTACCTAAAGATTTAGCAAGTCTTAAAGAACTTAAGATAAAGACTGCATTAATGGAGAGTATTCCTGAGGATATAACACAGCTGTATCCTGAAGCCAGAAATATAAAGAGACATTTTATACTTCATATAGGGGAGACTAATACAGGAAAGACACATGATGCACTAGAAGATTTTTATAATGCCGGTTCAGGAATGTATCTTGCACCTCTGAGACTTCTTGCACTTGAGATTCAGGAGATGAGTCTTGCAAGAGGAATTAACTGTTCGTTGACGACAGGCGAGGAGAAGGATATAAGAGATGGTGCAAAGCATTTATCCTGTACAGTTGAGAAAATGGATATGAGCAGACATTTTGATGTCTGTGTAATAGATGAGGCACAGATGGTAGCCGACTCAGACAGAGGCTGGGCGTGGACAGAGGCAATTCTTGGCGTTAATGCTGATGTTGTACATGTATGCATGTCGCCGAATGCAATACATATTGTTAAAATGCTTATAAAAATGTGTGGAGATACATATACGGATATAAGACATAAAAGGAATTCAAGACTTATAGTTGAAGACCATGATTTCATATTTCCAGATGATATACGGGATGGAGATGCTTTAGTAGCATTTTCACGTAGAAAAGTTCTTATGCTTGCAACCCTTCTAAAGAAGGAAGGGTATAAAGTAAGTGTTATATACGGTTCACTTCCATACAGTGTGCGAAAAGCAGAGGTTGCCAGATTCTTAAATGGAGAGAGCAGAATTGTAGTATGTACAGATGCTATTGGAATGGGAGTAAATCTTCCTATAAGAAGAATAATATTTACTGAGTCGAAAAAATTCGATGGCAAATCCAAAAGATTTCTTAACATGAGTGAGGTTAAGCAGATTGCCGGAAGAGCAGGAAGAAAGGGGATGTATGACCAGGGGTATGTCAACTCAATAGAGGACAGGGACCAGATAGGTGAACTGCTTCATGGAAGATATGAGCAGATAACAAGCTGCGTTATACAGCCACCAAGAAAAGTTCTGGATATGCCATACAGCCTTTCAGAGATATTTAAGATATGGTTAAAGACGATTGAAAAGAAATGCTTTTCAGTTGCTGACTTAAAGAACAGGATTAAACTTGCTGAATACATTGAGAAAAAACATGGTGAGAAGATTAATAAAGATCTTGAATACAGTCTTATTAACATTCCATTTGATGAGAATAGCGAGAAACTTAAATATTTGTGGCAGGATCTTGTTGATATGACAGCTGACGGTGAACCGGTAAGCAGGATGTGGTATTATGTAGATACTGAATCTGAAGATATAGAAGCCATGAAGCTGGATGACCTTGAACAGTTGTATAAGAAGATGGATCTGCTTAATTCATACTGTAATGCTCTTAATATATCAGAATATGATGAGCGTATCAGAATGCTTAAAGAGGAGATATCAGAATGCATAGTAAGAGAACTTACTAATGGTGAATTCTTCAACAAATGTAAACGCTGTGGGAAGAGACTGGAATGGAATCATAGATTTGGCATGTGTGAAAAATGTTACGAGAAAAATAAGCTGGAAAGAATGCGCTATAAAGCAGATAAATGGAGATAAAAAGGTCTACATTTTGCTTTTTTATGCAAACATAAGCAATTCGAACTGACAATATA
>OOIF01001257.1_pt1 | contig 22347 bp, 18 predicted proteins | sample 1691961 | NCBI WGS metagenome assembly OOIF01 (sample SAMN06348146, study PRJEB24527) | human gut metagenome | biome: human gut; feature: ankylosing spondylitis patient; material: feces | host: Homo sapiens | place: China | collected 2015-10 | reverse complement strand
TCCAGAAAGGCTTGCGCATGATAGGTCAGGGGATGCATGGTTTTGTGGAGAACAAAGAATTGGTTATTTCCGACATTGACAAAGCCTTGCGCGAACCGACCGATAAACGTATTTTCGTGATCTCGAAAGCGTTTCGCGCCGGCTACACCATCGATCAGGTACACGAACTGACTAAGATTGATAAATGGTTCCTTCAGAAATTGATGAATATCATGCAGACTTCCGAAGAACTGCATAGCTGGGGAAATAATCACAAACAAATAGCCGATCTGCCAAACGAACTGCTTCGTAAAGCCAAGGTTCAAGGTTTCTCTGATTTCCAGATCGCACGGGCGATCGGTCTCGACGGGGATGTGGAGAAGGGTATGATGTTGGTTCGCCAGTTCCGTAAGGAGCATGGCATTCTTCCGGTGGTGAAACAGATCGATACCTTGGCCGCCGAGTATCCGGCGCAGACGAATTACCTGTACCTGACGTATAGCGGTACGGAAAACGACGTGACGTACTTGGGCGATCATCGCTCGATTGTCGTGCTGGGTTCCGGCGCTTACCGCATCGGTAGCTCGGTGGAGTTCGACTGGTGTGGCGTGCAGGCCTTGAATACGATCCGTAAGGAGGGTTACCGCTCCGTGATGATCAACTACAATCCCGAGACGGTATCTACCGACTATGATATGTGCGATCGTCTTTATTTCGATGAGCTTACCTTCGAGCGTGTGATGGATATCCTCGAGCTGGAGAACCCGCACGGCGTGATCGTCTCCACCGGCGGCCAGATCCCGAATAACTTGGCGATGCGTCTGGACGAGCAGCATGTGAATATCTTGGGGACTTCCGCCAAGAGCATCGATAATGCCGAGGACCGTGAGAAGTTCTCCGCCATGTTGGATCGTATTGGCGTGGATCAACCCCGCTGGAAAGAGCTTTCTTCCATGGAGGATATCAATGGCTTCGTGGCGGAGGTAGGCTTCCCCGTATTGGTTCGCCCGAGTTACGTGCTGAGTGGCGCCGCCATGAATGTCTGCTCGAATCAAGAGGAGTTGGAGCGTTTCTTGAAATTGGCCGCCAACGTCAGCCAAAAGCATCCGGTGGTGGTAAGTCAGTTCATCGAGCATGCGAAAGAGGTGGAGATGGATGCCGTGGCCGATCATGGCGAGATCGTGATGTATGCCATTAGCGAGCATATCGAGTTTGCCGGGGTTCATTCCGGCGACGCTACGATTCAGTTCCCGGCCCAGAAATTATATGTGGAGACGGTTCGTCGTATCAAGCGTATCAGTAAGCAGATCGCTAAGGAGCTGAATATCTCCGGCCCGTTCAATATCCAATATCTGGCGAAGGGCAATGAGATCAAGGTGATCGAGTGTAACCTTCGTGCCAGCCGTTCCTTCCCGTTCGTGAGCAAGGTGCTGAAGATAAACTTCATCGAGTTGGCTACCCGTGTCATGCTGGGCTTGCCGGTAGAGAAACCGAATAAGAATGAGTTCGATTTGGATTATGTGGGTATCAAGGCCTCTCAATTCTCGTTCAACCGCTTGCAGAAAGCCGATCCGGTATTAGGGGTCGATATGGCTTCCACGGGCGAGGTGGGTTGTCTGGGCGACGATGTATCCGAGGCGGTGTTGACGAGTATGCTCGCTGTCGGGCAACGGGTTCCGGAGAAGAATATCCTCCTGTCCACCGGTACGCCGAAGCAGAAGGTAGCCATGCTGGATGCCGCTAAGATGTTGGCGACGAAAGGCTACAACCTATTCGCTACGGGAGGTACGCACCGTTTCTTGGCGGAGAATGGCATTCCGAGTACGAAGGTGTACTGGCCGAGCGAGAAGGGAGAACCGCAGGCGCTTAAGATGCTTCATGAGAAGCAGATCGATATGGTCGTGAATATTCCTCGTGACCTTTCCGCCGGCGAGCTTGACAACGGCTATAAGATCCGCCGTGCCGCCATCGACCTGAATATCCCGTTGATTACGAATGCCCGTCTGGCGAGCGCTTTCATTCAAGCCTTCTGTACCTTGAGCGTAGATGATATCTGCATCAAGAGTTGGCAGGAATATAAATAAATGGGGGCTTGATGTAAATCAAGTGGTATTTATTTCGTAAGTTTGCGGAAACAAACAAAAACAACCATGAATATGGATACAGCGATATTTATAGCTCGCAGGATCGCGGCGCAATCGATTCTACTCAGTGAGGAAGCCGCCCAGAAACTGGCCTCTATCTTAATCCGGACAGAATTGAAAAAAGGCGCCCTGTTTTTGAGCGAAGGAGAGGTTTGTACGCAACTCGGTTATGTCTATAAGGGAATGGTTCGCCAGTTTTACTTCAAGAATAAGAAAGAGCTGACCGAGCATTTCGCCAGTGAGGACAACATCTTCATTTGCATCGAGAGCTTCTTGCGCCAGCGTCCCGCTAATCTGTTGGTGGAGGCCTTGGAGAATACGGTGCTGTATGGCATTCCTCATGATCCTTTATTGGCATTGTGCGCCGAGGATTACGAGATCGAGGTCATGTATCGCCGCCTGTTGGAGAATTCGCTGATCCTGTCTCAACGGAAGGCGGATTTCCTTCGTTTCGAGACCGCTAATGAACGTTATGCCCGCTTATTGAAAGAACACCCTGAGATCGTGCAGCGTGCCCCCTTGTCCCATATCGCCTCTTATTTGCTGATGACTCCCGAGACATTAAGCAGGGTAAGGGCCAATATGCAGCTATGAGGGGCTTGTAGGTGTTAATTATATACGGTGTCGTATATGATATATAAGATAAAATTAGTATGAAGGTAGGATTATTTATCCCATGTTACATTAACGCGGTGTACCCCGAAGTGGGTATCGCCTCGTATAAATTGTTGAGGCATGTGGGTGTGGATGTCGATTATCCGATAGACCAGACCTGTTGCGGACAACCCATGGCGAACGCCGGCTTCGAGGATGAGGCGGCTCGCTTGGCCCTCCGGATGGAGGAACAGTTTAAGAACTATGACTACGTGGTAGGCCCCTCGGCCAGTTGCGTAGCCTTCGTAAAAGAGAACCATCCCCATATCTTGGAGAAGCGGGATCACGTTTGTATGAACAGTAAGAAGATTTATGATATCTGCGAGTTCTTGCACGACGTGGTGAGACCGGAATCCCTGCCGGCCGTTTTCCCGCATAAGGTGAGTATCCATAATAGTTGCCACGGGGTGCGTGAGTTGCATCTCTCGTCGCCCAGCGAGCGTAATATCCCGTACTATTCCAAGTTGCGTGATCTCCTTTCCTTGGTGAAGGGTATCGAGGTGTTCGAACCGAAGCGGGTGGACGAATGTTGCGGTTTCGGCGGTATGTTCGCCATCGAGGAGCCTGAGGTCTCTACTTGCATGGGACAAGACAAGGTAAAGGATCATATGAGTACCGGCGCCGAGTATATCACCGGGGCGGATAGCTCTTGCCTGATGCATATGGAAGGGGTTATCAAGCGAGAGAAACTTCCGATCAAGACTATTCACATCGTTCAAATATTAGCGTCCGGATTATGAGTACGAAACATGCTATAGCTGCGGCCCGTTTCCTAGAGAATAAGGAGAATGAGGCTTGGCACGACCATACGCTTTGGATGGTACGTACCAAACGGGATAAGATGAGCCATTCGCTTCCCGAGTGGGAACGGTTGAGGGAGTTGGCCTCGGAGATCAAGCTTTACTCCAACAGCCATCTGGACACGCTTCTGGAGGAGTTCGAGAAAAACGCGATCGCCAACGGGGCTATCGTGCACTGGGCGAAAGATGCCGAGGAGCATAACGAGATCGTCTTGCGGATCTTGCGGCAGCATGATGCCCGGAACCTGATCAAGAGCAAATCGATGCTGACGGAGGAATGCCATATGAATGAGTTCTTGATGTCGAAAGGAATCGATGTGGTGGAGAGCGATTTGGGTGAGCGTATCTTGCAATTGATGCATTTGGCCCCGAGCCATATCGTGATGCCGGCGATCCATATCAAACGGGAGCAGATCAGCGAGATGATGGAGCGTGAGATGGGAACGGAGAAAGGGAATATCGACCCTACCTACCTGACGCATGCCGCCCGTAAGAATCTGCGTGAGAAATTCCTGCATGCCGACGTGGCGATGACGGGCGTTAACTTCGCCGTCGCCTCTACGGGTGAGATCGTGGTTTGTACCAATGAGGGAAACGCCGATATGGGAACCTCCTTCCCGAAGGTGCATATCGCTACGATGGGGATGGAGAAGATCGTACCGAATCTGGAGGCATTGGGCGTATTCACTCGTTTGCTGGCTCGTTCGGGTACGGGGCAACCCATCACGTCTTATACTTCTCATTACCGCCGTCCGCCCGAGGGACAAGAGTTCCATATCATTATCGTGGATAACGGGCGCAGTGATATCTTGGCGAAACCGGATCATATCCGTACGTTGAATTGTATCCGTTGTGGCGAGTGCATGAATACCTGTCCGGTATATCGCAGGAGTGGTGGCTATTCGTATACGTATTTCATTCCGGGACCGATCGGGATCAACTTGGGTATGCTGAGGAATCCGGAGGAATATTCGGATAACGTATCGGCTTGCTCCTTATGTCTTTCTTGCTCGAACGTTTGTCCGGTAAAGATCGACTTGGGCGAGCAGATTTACCGTTGGCGGCAAGATTTGGATAAGATCGGTAAGGCGAGCAAGGAGAAGAAAGTGATGTCTTTCGGCATGAAGTTCCTGATGGAACGTTCGGGATTGTTCAATACGGCGTTGAAGTTTGCTCCGGTAGTGAATCATTTGCCTCGTTTCATGGTCTACAATGGCTTGAACGCTTGGGGCAAGGGACGTGAGCTTCCGGCTTTCGCCAAGGAGTCGTTTAATGATATGTGGAAGAATAATAAGGTGAGATAATGAGTAGTAAAGATTCTATATTGGCGAGTATCCGTCATCATACGGGTACACGCCACGAGATGCCTGAGCTTACGTTGGAGGCGATTACCTATGCGGATAAGTTGGCTACGTTCTCGGAGGTGCTAGCCGGGGCGGGTGGCAAGGCCATCGAGTTAAAGCCCGGCGAGGATGTGAATGAGGTGATCCGCCGTGAGTTTCCGGAGGCGAAACGTATCGCCTCGAATTTGAAGGAGATTACTTGCGCTACCTTTAACCCGGATGAGCTGACCGATCCCCGGGAGTTGAACGGGACGGACGTATCTGTGGTGGAGGGTAGTTTCGGCGTGGCGGAGAATGCCGCTGTCTGGTTACCCCGTCAGGTACGTTATAAAGGTCTGTACTTTATCTCGAACGCTTTGGTGATCTTGTTGGACAAGACTCAATTGGTTCATACGATGAATGAGGCTTACCGCCGTACTGCCACTATGGATTATGATTACGGAGTCTTCATGTCCGGTCCCTCAAAGACTGCTGATATTGAACAAGCCTTGGTATTCGGGGCGCATGGTCCGATCCAAGTAGTAGTCCTGTTAAGATAAAACCTATACCTATTTGTAGAGACGGGGCACGCCCCGTCTCTACAAGTTGTACGTTATTTACAGCTCTCCAATATTTCCCGTGCCACGCTACCCGTTACATTCTTCGCCTCCCCGAAGGCGGCGTTTCGTTCATTGAAGCGATTCTCGATCTCGGTGATTGTCGTATCGCCGATCTTCTCTTGGCTGAGGCGGGTAGATAAACCGAGGCTTTGGAAAAATTGCTCAGTCTTCTCGATGGCTTGGCTTACCCGTTCCTCTGTTGTTCCACTATTGATACCCCATACCCGTTCGCCGTATTGCAGGATCTTGCCCTCTTTCTGCTTGCGTAGGGTGCGTAAGGTTCCGGGGAAGACGATCGCTAGAGTCGCTCCATGCGTCAATCCGTGAAGGGCGGTTAGCTCGTGTCCGATCATATGGGTAGCCCAGTCCTGCGTTACGCCCATAGCGATAAAGCCGTTCAAGCCCATCGTGGCGGATAGCATGAAATCTGCCATCAGGTCGTAATTCCTCGGATCTTCCTTGATCTTCGGGGCGATCTCAACCAAGGTACTTAAAATACTTTCCGCCCAATGATCCATCAAGCGGGATTGGTCGGTCGTAGTCATATATTGCTCCATCACGTGGACGAAGGTATCGGCGATACCGCAAGACACTTGATACGGGGGGAGGCTGAAGGTCGTCTCCGGGTCCAAGATCGAGAACACGGGGAAATTGCTGTAGAACGGGAATTTCTCTTGCGTCTCTTTCCGGGAGATCACGGCCCCGCTATTCATCTCGGAACCCGTGGCGGGCAGGGTCAGTACGGTACCCATGGGCACGGTATGATAGTAATACCCTTTCTGTACCAATTCCCAAGGATCGCCGTCATACTGGATGCCGGCGGAGATTAGCTTCGTCCCGTCTATGACGGAGCCGCCGCCTACCGCCAATAGGAAATCCACCTGCTTGCCTTTCGCTATCTGGATAGCTTCTCGCAAGGTCTCGATGGTGGGGTTAGGCTCGATGCCCCAGAACTCAATATAGTCACGATCCTTTAGCGCCTTGATCACTTGGTCGTACACACCGTTTTGCTTTACGCTACCTCCTCCGAAGGTGATCATGATGCGATGCACCATCGGGATGGCCGTACTCAGTTTCTCAATCATGCCCTTACCGAATAATAAACGGGTTGGGTTGTGAAAAGTGAAGTTATTCATAGGACTATTTACTGTTTTTATATGTAAACATGAATAGGGTTCCTATTGTTTTAGGGCTTCCAGTAACTTATCGACCGCCTCGGCGGGAGTAGCTTCGCTCTTTAGTAACTGTACGAACTTACTGCCGATGATGGCACCGGAAGAATGGGCTATCGCCGCCTCGAAAGTGGCTTTATTGCTGATGCCGAAACCTACCAAGCGGGGATTCTGTAGGTTCATGGCGTTGATACGACGGAAATAGGCCTGCTTCTGCTCGTTGAAGTCTTGTTGGGCTCCGGTCGTGGCTGCGCTGGATACCATATAGATAAACCCGCTGGTATGGGCATCGATCAGCCGGATTCGTTCCTCGGAGGTCTCTGGGGTGATCAGCATGATCATTTTTAGGTCATGGCGATCGGCAATTTCCTTGTAATCGGAGATATAATCGGCATAAGGCAGGTCGGGGATGATCATTCCGTCTACGCTGGCCTCTACGCAACTGGCGCAGAATTTCTCGAAACCGTATTGCATGATAGGATTCAGGTAGCCCATTAGGATGATCGGGATCTGTATTTCGCTCCGGATCTCTTTCAATTGCTCGAATAGGAGGTGGAGTGACATCCCGTTACGCAACGCTTGCGTGGCGGCCTCTTGGATGACGGGGCCGTCTGCCATCGGGTCGGAGAAGGGGATTCCTACTTCTACCATGTGGATACCTTTAGCCTGTAAGGCTTTTAAGATGCTTGCCGTATCGTTTAAGTTCGGATAACCGGCGGTGAAATAGACGGAGAGTATTCCGTCTTTCTGGGTCTGGAATAAGTTTGTGATGCGATTCATTTTGAATTCTATTTTAAAAATACTATCAGACGGTGGGAGACGGGGCACGCCCTGTCTCTACAGCTGGATGTAAAATTTGTTGGATGAAATTCTTTAGTTTGTCGACGTCTTTCAATCCCGGCTCAATCTCGAAGCCACTGTTGAGGTCGATACCTGCGAAACGGGGATGCCGGAAGTTCCGGATCGCCTCTGCGTTTTCCGGACGGATGCCTCCGCTGAGCAAGAAGGGAGTCTCTCCTTTATATCCGGTTAGGATAGACCAATCGAAACGTTTGCCTGAGCCTCCATAGCCCTCGCATCTCGTATCGAAAAGGAAATAATCCACTCGGCCCTCATATTCCCTTGTTTTTTCGAAGTCCTCTTTCGTAGCGATGGGGAAAGCCTTGATCAAGGAATAGCCCCTTTTTTGCAAGGTGTGGCAATCTTCCGGCGATTCGTTACCGTGAAGTTGGAGATAGTCTAGCTTGTAGGTGGAGGCTTTCTCCATCATGGACTCGATGGTAGCGTTGACAAAAACGCCCACTTTCTTAGGGGACAATTGTTCACTGTCCGTTACCTGCTGCTCCGTCGGGCATCGCTCGACAAAGCGCTTGGAACGTTCGTAGAAGATAAAGCCGATCCAGTTGATGGCTAGGGCGGCTACTTCCCGGATATTCTGAGGCTCCCGCATTCCGCATACTTTGATGATCATGCCAGTCCTCCTATAAAATCGGCTAGGGTATCGCCCGGCCTCTCGGTTTTCATGAAGGTCTCTCCGATCAGGAATCCACGGAAACCGGCCTCACGCAATCGGCGTACGGTATCGGTCTCGGAGATTCCGCTCTCGGACACTAAAAGAGGGGAGAAGCCTCGCATCTTATCGACCAACTTGAATGAGTTGTTTACGTCCGTATGGAAGGTGCCGAGATTACGGTTGTTCACGCCGAGCATATCGATATCCGCATTCATGTATTTGAGCTCGTCCTCGCTATGGACTTCCAGCAAGACTTCCAATTGCAGGCTATGGGCGGTCTCGGCGAGTATCCGGCATTCTTCTTCCGTAAGGGCGGCGGCGATCAACAAGACAGCGTCGGCGCCCATCACCCGGGCTTGGAAGAGTTGGTAGGTATCGATGATGAAGTCCTTGCGAAGTAACGGGAGATCCACCAGCTTGCGGGCCTTTTGCAAGTCGCCCAAGGAACCTCCGAAGAAATCCCCGTCCGTAAGGATCGAGCAGGCGGAGGCGCCTCCGGCCTCGTAAGCGGGCACCACGTCGGCGATATTCGCACCCGGATGCAGCCAGCCCTTGGAGGGGCTTTTACGCTTGAACTCGGCGATAATACCGGAGGGGGATGATTCCAGCGCCGCACGCATGGAACGTGTGTCACGCTCCATACGGTCGCTACCTAGAGCCAATAAGGTCTGTAAGCTTACGGCCTGTTTTTGCCGGGCTACCTCGATGCGCTTATTGGCGATAATATCTTGTAAGATGTCCTTTTTCATAGGATATGTTTCTTTATCAATGGTTCAAAGATATAAATTTACGGAATGTAGCCAATGCTTTTCCGCTTTCCAGTGATTCACGTGCCTCGGCGATACACGTCTCGATCTTCTTCTCTGGACAGATCACTTGGATGGCGAAGGCGGAGTTGGCGATCACGCAGCTCTTTTGGGCCTCGGTAGCCCTGTTCCCTAATACGGCGTCGAAGATACGGGCCGCTTCCTCCGGGGTCTCGCCGCCGTCGAGGTCCGCTTCCGTGCAACGTTTGAATCCGAGCATCTCCGGGGTATAAAGCTTCTCTTTCTCCGGCATGGCTACCTTGAAATCGGCCGTGAGGGAGATCTCGTCGTAACCGTCCAAGCTATGTACCACGGCGAAACGGGTACAGCTCTCTTGATACGTATAATTATATAGGCGGAGTAGCGGGAGGTTATATACGCCTAACAATTGGTAAGTAGGCATGACTGGGTTGACCAGCGGGCCGAGCATATTGAAGAAACTGCGTACGCCGAGGCTCTTCCGTACCGGAGCTACCGCTTTCAGCGCCGGGTTGAACAAGGGGGCGTGGAGGTAGGCGATATGGCAGGTATCCATGGAGGTACGTAGCTTATCGATATCGTTCGTGAATTTTACGCCGTGTTGCTCCATCACGTTGCTGGCGCCGCTCACCGAGGTAACCCCGTAGTTACCGTGCTTTACGACATTGTAACCGGCACCGGCCACTACGAAACAGGAACAGGTACTGATGTTGAACGTGTTTTTTCCGTCGCCTCCGGTACCTACGATATCGATCGGTTTGTATTCGCTTAAATCTACCGGTACACGCATCTCCAGCAAAGCTTCCCGGAATCCGGTCAATTCCTCTACGGAGATACTGCGCATCAGGAATACGGTGATCAGGCTGGCGATCTGGGAATCGTTGTAGCGTCCCTCCGCTATATTCTGGAGGATATTCCGGGCTTCTTCCCGGCCTAGATATTGGTGCTCGAATAATCTGTATAATATTTGCTTCATGTCTGTAATGTGTTGAATGATAAAATATTGCAGTTTTGCGATATTTCTTTATCGAAAAACTTTTGTTTCTCTAGGGGAAAACTCTTGTTTCTTGCTTGAGAAACATTAGTTTCACCATAGAGAAACTGATGTTTCGTTAGGAAGAAACTATAAGTGCCTTAGGAGGTAATTAGCGTTTCAGCCAGTTCTCTATAATTGTCTTCCCTTTGGGTGTCAACACGGATTCCGGATGGAATTGGATACCTCGTACATTGTACTCACGATGGCGCAAGCCCATGATCTGTCCTTCTTCCGTATCGACCGCCGTAATTTCCAGACAATCCGGGAAGTTTTCCTTGGAGACCGCCCAAGAATGATAACGCCCAACACGTATACCCGGTTCCAGTCCCTCGAAGATAGGATCTTTAGCGACAATCCGTATATCGGAGCAAACGCCGTGATGCACGTCGGTAAGGTTTATCAATGTGGCGCCGAATGCCTCGCCGATGGCCTGCTCGCCTAGGCAGACACCTAGGATGCTCTTTGTCGGGGCGTACCGGCGGATCAAGGGGAGGAGGATGCCGGCTTCCTCGGGGATGCCCGGTCCCGGGGATAGTAAGATCTTATCGAAACGCTCTATCTCTTCCAAGGAGATCTTGTCGTTGCGGTGTACCTCTACATCCGCACCCAGTTCCTTCAATATATGTAGCAAATTGTAGGTGAAGGAATCGTAATTATCAAATAATAATATCTTCATTTTATATATATTGTTGTTGTTGTAGAGACGGGGCACGCCCCGTCTCATCCTTTCAAAATGGTAACTTAAAATAATACGCCAATAACCACCAAAGTCTGCGCCTTCACGAGACAATATACCCATAGAACGCAATTTTGCGATTTGTTTTTCTACAGCACGGGAACTTATACCTAATTTTATAAGCCATAGCTTCGGCTGACATAGAAAGGTCGGAAATGACAAGGTCGATGATCTTCTGTGCTGTTCTACCTATATTTTTAGGCTTATCCGCAGTGTCTCCGAACTCACTCTCCGAACTTTTCTTCATTTACAAGAATGTTTGCTGGCATCCACTTGGGTAGGAAGTGAATCCCATGTCATGTGCATACCCTTCAATATCAATATTACCCACTCTTGTATAGGCAGTGCGTGTTCCGTCTTGGTAATAATAATATACAATAAGGTATACAAATGGCACAAATATATAAATTGTTTAATATCAACACCTTAAAAACACGATTGTGATTTTTGAAAAACACGTACGTGTTTCTGTAAAAAGTCGTACATGTTTTTCGGGAAACACGTACGACTTTTTACAGCATCATTCGATAAGGAGCAAGAGCGTACATGAAAATATACGATAAGCCCCCCTTTTAACCAGAGCCAAAAAGCATTTCTTCCTAAGCTCCATCTCATAGATATTTTGGTGTAGTTACCCTGATTCTGAAATAATTTGGTTATTTTTGTATATAATTAATGTCCATAGAACATGCCATGAATAAGAAATTGCAGATACACAACAGCACGGCTGAATTCTTGATTTTCCAAATAGAAAATAAAGAAGAAGGTATAGAAGTCTTATATCAAGACGAAAGCCTTTGGCTGACGCAGGATGCTATTGCCGTATTGTTCGATAAAAGCCGTTCCACTATCACGGAACATCTACAAAATATATTTCAAAGCCAAGAATTACAAGAAGACTCAGTCTGTCGGAAATTCCGACGAACTGCTTCCGATGGCAAAAGCTACGCAACTAAATATTACAAGTTTGCCATTCGCGGCTATGTCGTTGATAAGAAAAGATTTGAGAAATACCGTATCATTCAAGACCGTCTATTCCAATCCGATTTTGATAAATACCAGACAGATAACCTTCTTGATTTTGATAACGAAATAGAGTCATAATACAAACTCTTTATAGAACATCTAAATAATAAACAACATGAAATCAACACTTATCGTAGGGATCGGTGCCTCGCTTCTTACAGCCGGTATCGCAAAAGCCCAACAGAGACAAGACATTACACCTAGAACGCCAAACGTATTGTTCATCTATGCGGATGACTTGGGATATGGAGACTTGGAATGCTACGACGGCACGCAAGTGAAAACCCCGAATATCAACCGGCTCGCCAAGAACGGTATCCGCTTCACCAACGCTCACGCGACCGCCTCTACCAGTACGCCCTCCCGATATTCCATGCTAACCGGAGAGTACGCATGGCGCCGCCCGGGAACGGACATCGCCGCGGGAAACGCCGGAATGATCATACGACCGGAGCGTTATACGATAGCCGATATGTTCAAGAACGCGGGATACGCCACGGCCGCTATCGGCAAATGGCATCTTGGCCTAGGAGACAAAGCGGGAGAGCAAGACTGGAACGCCCCACTCCCCACCGCCCTTGGCGATCTGGGATTTGATTATTCCTATATCATGGCGGCGACGGCAGACCGCGTCCCCTGCGTATTCATCGAGAACGGGCAGGTGGCGAACTACGATCCGGACACCCCGATCTATGTCAGTTACCAGAAGAACTTTCCCGGAGAGCCGACCGGAAAAGATAATCCGGAATTATTATACAACCAGAAGCCTAGTTTCGGGCACGACCAATCCATCGTAAACGGAATCAGCCGTATCGGTTACATGAAAGGTGGCGGCAAGGCGCTTTGGAAAGACGAGAATATCGCCGATTCTATCGTGACACACGCCATCGATTTTATCAAGGAGAATAAAGAGAAGCCTTTCTTCATGTATTTCGCCACGAACGACGTGCATGTACCCCGCTTCCCGCACGACCGTTTCCGGGGAAAGAACCCGATGGGCGTGAGGGGCGACGCTATCGAGCAATTCGACTGGAGCGTAGGCCAATTGATGAAAACATTGGATGAGATGGGATTGACGGAAAACACCTTGATCATCTTGTCAAGCGACAACGGACCTGTCGTAGACGATGGTTACGCGGACCGGGCCGTGGAGCTATTAGGCGATCATAAACCCGCCGGCCCGCTTAGAGGTAATAAATACAGTGCCTTCGAAGGGGGAACCCGTATCCCGGCTATCGTACATTGGCCAAAGGAGATCAAGCAAGCCGCCGTATCAGATGCGCTAGTGAGCCAGATCGACTGGTTCGCCTCCCTTGCCTCACTGACGAATTCCCGTCTTCCGGAAGGAAGCGCGCCGGATAGCTATGATTATCTGGATACTTGGATCGGGAAAAGCAAGGAAGACCGCCCGTGGGTAATCGAGCAAGCGCTTAATAAGGCACTCTCCGTCCGTACGAAAGATTGGAAATATATCGAGCCGAGCGTAGGTTCCGCTATCATGGAATATGAGAAGATTGAGACCGGATATTCCCCCGAGCCTCAGTTATACGACATGACGAAGGTCTACGAGGAAGGAAACAAGGCCTTGCAACATCCGGAGATCGTTTTCCAATTGCAGGGAATCTTAAAAGGAGTTCGGGATCACACTATCAAGGCTAAATAATGGAAAGAAGAAACTTCATTAAATCATCCCTCGGAATCGGTCTGGGTGCGACACTTCCGGGGATGACGCATAGCAAAAGCGGGAAAGAGGCAGAGACCGCCGTCTCTCCCGCCATGCCCGTAAAGAGCGGTAAGCCGCATATCATCTTGATCATGACCGATCAACAACGGGGCGACGCCCTCGGCTGCATGGGAAACAAGGCGGTGATCTCACCGAATATCGACCGGCTGGCGCAAGAAGGCTCGTTGTTCGTGAGCGGATATTCCTCCGCTCCAAGTAGTACTCCGGGACGGGCCGGTTTATTGACCGGGATGTCTCCTTGGCATCATGGTATGCTGGGATACGGACGCATGGCCTTGAAGTATCGTTACGAGATGCCTCAGATGATGCGGAATCTGGGGTATTATACCTTCGGGATCGGTAAGATGCATTGGTTTCCGCAGAAAGCACTTCACGGATTCCACGCGACCTTGATCGACGAGAGTGGCCGGGTGGAAAGTCCCGATTTCATCAGCGATTACCGGGAATGGTTTCAATTGCGGGCACCCGGCAAAGACCCGGATCTTACGGGTATCGGCTGGAACGACCATGCCGCCGGTGTCTATAAGTTAGACGAACGGCTTCATCCTACGGCTTGGACCGGACAGACCGCTTGCGAGTTGATCCGGAACTACGACAACGACAAGCCCTTATTCCTCAAGGTATCATTCGCCCGCCCGCATAGTCCTTATGATCCGCCTCAACGTTATCTGGATATGTATAAGGACGCAGATATCCCGAAACCCCATATAGGAGATTGGTGCGGACAATACGCCGAGCCGAAAGATCCTCTCCAAGGAGCATCGGATGCCCCATTCGGTAATTTCGGGGATGCGTATGCCATAAACTCCCGTCGCCATTATTACGCCAATATCACCTTTATCGACGATCAAGTAGGGCAAATCATCCAGACCCTAAAAGACAAAGGTATGTACGACAATGCCCTGATTTGTTTCACGGCGGATCATGGTGATATGTTGGGCGATCATTATCATTGGCGGAAAACCTATCCGTACGAGGGTTCGGCCCATATTCCTTATATCGTAAAATGGCCCGCCGGTATATCCAAATCCATACCGGACGGAAGCAGCATAGAACAACCTGTAGAACTGAGAGACTTCTTGCCTACCTTTATCGATATCGCCGGCGGGTCGGTTCCTCCCGATATGGACGGGCGGTCTTTACTCAAGCTGATCCAAGGCCAGCAGGAACAATGGCGCCCCTATATAGACATGGAGCATGCCACTTGCTATAGCGACGATAATTACTGGGCAGCCCTTACCGATGGGAAGATTAAGTATATCTGGAATTTCCACAACGGAAGCGAGCAGTTGTTCGATTTACGGGAAGACCCGGGAGAGACACATAACCTTAGTGAGGACGCAGCCTATCAGAATAAGTTGTCCGAATTACGCAAGATGATGGTAGAGCATCTGTCCGAGCGAGGAGACTCATTCGTGAAAGACGGTAAATTGATGACTCTCGATACGACCCTATTGTACAGTCCCAATTTCCCGAAATAAGGGACGAGCGAGCCTCGTCCCTACAGTATCTTACGTTTTTTACCTTTTTTTTATCGCGGAATGGATGTATCTTTGCCCAAGAAACTAGAAGAGACTCAACTTAATGCTAGGAATCGTTAGTAAAGGAATCATTATAGGTGTATTGGTTTCGGCCCCCATGGGCCCCATCGGTATGCTCTGTATACAAAGAACACTAAATAAAGGACGTTGGCACGGGTTCGTCACCGGATTAGGGGCCGCTCTATCCGACGTGATTTATGCGGCACTGACTTGTCTGGGCATGGGAGTTGTGGTCAACTTCGTGGAGGCGAACCAAGCGCCCCTGCAATTGATCGGAAGTATCGTTCTCGGCATTTTCGGGTATTATATCTTCCAAAGCAACCCGACTAGGAACCTAAAGAAACACCGAGAAAAAAAATTATCGTTCACCCAAGACTTTATTACAGCTTTTCTACTTACCTTTAGCAACGTGTTAATCGTCTTGCTCTATATAGGATTATTCGCCCGGTTTGGTTTCGTGCTGCCTGAACATTCGTTTTGGCTGCTGGTATTGGGCATTGTTTGCATAGGGTTAGGGGCCGTTCTTTGGTGGTTCGGCATAACATATATTATTGGAAAACTGAGAAAATGGTTCAACGTTAGAGGTATTTGGTTACTGAACCGGATCGTGGGCTCTGTCATTATCGTATTGTCTATTATCGGTGCCCTATCGGTTTTATTGACCTCCTACTTACAATGGCCTTTACTTCAAATCTATAGTTAAAATGAAAAGACTGAAAGTTCCTGTTATCCCTGTTCTGGATGTACTCGATATAACATCCATAGAACCGATTCTTGAGGTGCAATCCCAACGTGAGTTCCTCACCCATGCCAATTGGCATGAGTATCCATATAAGCCGATCACCGCTTTTAATATAGCCCGGACAGAGAAAAATCTATATATACGATATAGCGTGCAGGGTAATTCGCTAAAGGCGTCTTATGAGATGGACAATTCCTCGGTCCATAAGGATAGTTGCGTGGAATTCTTCATGAAAAAGGAAGGTGACTCGCATTATATGAATTTCGAGTTTAATTGTATCGGGACTTGCGATGCCGCCCGCCGTACCTCACGGGATATCAAGACGTCGCTTTCGCAAGAAGAGTATAAAAGCATCATAAGACTCCCATCCGTGAGAAGAAGGGCATTCGAGGAGATTAAAGGTATTCATACATGGAACTTAATCGTAGTCATACCACTCAAGTTGATGGGGTTAGATCCTAGTAATCTGCCGGAGAAAATACTAGGGAACTTCTATAAATGCGCCGATGAGACAATGAATCCGCATTTCGTAAGTTGGAGTCCGATCGACCTTCCCGAGCCTAATTTCCATTGTCCTGAATTCTTCGGGGAGATCTACCTGTAGTATAGACGTAGCGTGCTGCATGCAGCACGCTACGTCTATACAGGCAAGCCTATGGCTATTTATTATTCTTACCTAGTTTCAGCTCAATGACGAACGCTATTATCAAGCCGATTCCCCCGAACAAAAGAACCGAAGCCCCATAAGCCGTACCCGCTACCTCATGCCTGTACCAACCATCATCATAATAAGAATTTGTCGCCATACACATATTAATAATAAAGCCTACCAACAAACCTAATCCGATTCCCACCAAAAGGCACCCGGCCTTTAAGCTACTGAACGAGAAGTTTCGCATGTAGTGAGGCAGTCCCAATTTACCATCGAAAGCAGAGGCATCCAGTTTATCACCGATCTTCTCGATAATCGCCAAACGTTCCCTCTTGCGAACAAACAACTCAAATAATCCGTAAATACCTGCACAAACGATTCCGACAACTAGCGGAACAGAAATAAAATCCATCATAACTGTATAATTTTAATTGATTCATTCATATTGTTTGCTAATTTGACGCAACAGTTTCCCATAGGTTACACCTCCGGGCTGAAAAATATTTTTTATTTTTGTTACCGCAAGTTGTAACCTATTTACCCGGCTTGCGTCCATTAAGTACAATGGAATTGTATACCGATACATATTACATACAAAGGATACAAGCGGGGGACGTGGCATGTTTCGTTTGCCTTTTGGACAAGTATAGCCGTCCGATTAACTCGTTGATCCTCAAAGTGGTACAAAACCAAGAGGAGGCTGAGGAGTTGGCGCAAGATACGTTTATGAAGGTATTCAAAAACCTCGCCTCATTCAAAGGGGATTGTAGTTTCTCCACATGGATTTACCGGATCGCTTACAACACGGCGATCTCGTCGGTCAGGAAGAAGAGATATGAGTTTCTACCGATTGAGGAGACTACACTTGAAAACGTATCGGAGGAGGAAATTACGAACCTGTTCGGACAAACCGAATCCACGGAACAGGTTCAAAGATTGGAAGTCGCCCTTGAACAACTTCTACCGGACGAACGGGCCTTGATCTTGCTCTTTTATTGGAAAGAAAAAACAATAGAAGAACTGGTCTCTATCACCGGCTTGACCGCCTCGAATATTAAAGTCAAGCTACATCGCATCCGAAAAAAATTGTTTGTATTATTAAATGGAATGGATCATGAGTAAGATAAACACAAATAAGGAACAACCCGATTTATTGGGGGATTTATTCAAACGCATACCGGAGGAGGAGCTTCCCGCCTCGTTCCGTTCGAACGTAATGCGACAAATCATGCTTGAGTCCGCAAAGGCGAAGAAACGTGACGAACGGTTCAGCCTGTTAGCGGCGATCGTGGCCTCGCTTATCATGATTTCCCTCGCGATCGTATCTTTCGTATATATGGAGATACCCAAGATAGCCATCCCCACGATAAGCACATCGGCCTTGGCTTTCTATTTATACATAGGGGCCATCACGCTCATACTTCTATTGGCGGATTATAAATTGAGGAATCTATTTCACAAGAAAGGATAAGCACGAAGCGAGCCCCGTCTGTATACGAAGAGTCGATAAACAAGGCGCCGTCCAGCCGCTCGGCGATCAGGAGACAGATAGAGAGCCCCAAACCCACGCCGGGCTTGTAATCGTCCAGCTTCTCAAAGCGGTTGAATATGGTAGCCTGTTTTTCAAGGGGGATTCCGGCGCCCGTATCCGTAACGGCTATACGTACCTTCTTCCGGTCCGGCTCAAGTTGAAACGATAGATTAATCTCGCCTTTCTCCGTAAATTTAGCGGCGTTTGTCAACAGTTGTTGCAGGCGCAGATTATCTACATGTACCACGATTGGTTCCCCGGCGGGAGAAAAAGTCAATTTAACCCCATCCGGTATCCGGTGGCGTACACTCTCCAAAGCCATTTGGCAACATACTAAAAGCAGATGATCCTTGATGTCAAAATGAAGGTCTCCGGTCTCCATCCGGGATAAGTCCAATACGTCGTTTACCAGATTCAACATCAGATCCGTGTTGTTCCGGATGATAGACGAATATTCCTTCCGCTCCTCCTCATCGGTAGAAGGTTCCACCAATAAACCGGAGAACCCCACGATAGCATTTAACGGAGTCCGGACCTCGTGGCTCATATTCGCCAGGAAAGCGCTTTTCATCAAGCTAGCCTCTTCCGCACGGGTCTTTTCCTTTATCAACTGTCTTTGAGATTCCAAAAGCAACTCTTTCTCCCGCTGCAACTGGTTCTTCAAGGATCGTAGATGACGGTAGTACAAAAACAGGACATAGAGAAGGATCAACAGCACGACCGATATGGATAGGATAAAGATCAGCAGATCCTGTTTCCGGGCGATGCGTTGCCCGGCCTCCTTCAATTCCGTTTCTTTCAACTCCTTTTCATGCAGCTCATGCAAGGTACGCAATTGGTTTACCTGCCGGAGAAAAGAAGTTCCCCGCCTTTTCGTCAGCGTACTATAAAGTTCGTCATATAGAGCCATGACCTCCCCAAGTAGTCCCTGTTCCTTCAAGATATCCGCCTTGAACTGGATATCCTCGGGCAGCCGCTCGGTCTCCAGCACTTCATTTATACAATGAAGCGCCAGCGGAATGTCTCCTGCCGCCTTATGATAACGGGCCTTAACCGCCAGGTAGGTATTGATCGCATAATCTCCCTCAACCCAATTACTATCCGCATAAGAAGAGGCTTGATCCAACGAACGCTTGGCATTCTCCAAGTCTCCTTGCGAAAGATAAAAACTCGTGTAAAAAGAATAAAGTAACCAATATTCTCTTTTAATAGACAAAAGATCGTTTTTCTCTTGGTAGATCTTATACTGCTCATCGAGCAAAGCCTTATATTGCCCTAAGATCCGTTCCGTCGACGCGTATTGCTTCGTCCGTACGCTACTCTCCAATTGATAAGAAGTTAACCGGACCTTAGTATCCATGATATCCGGCACATCCTTTATATCCTTCAATAAATCAAGGCTTTCCTGAAAAGAGACGACAGCGTCGCTATCCCTCCGGATTCGTTGGTAAATCAATCCTAATGTCTCCGAGCAACGGAGCAAGCCATATCTATGATCCAAGTTGCTCGCCAACCGATACAGATCCATAGCTTCGCTCATCGTCAGCTCATAATTCCCAAGCCAAAGGAGATCTTGGCAGGAAAGGCTCTTCACGTCAAACAACACATTCGGGTATTCATGCCGGGCCTTGGCTATGGAGTCTACGAGAGAACAATAATATTCCAAACTATCACGTACAGACTGATCGTAATAATATTCGGCTAAGTTCTTCAATCCCAAGTATGCGACAGATATAGAATCCACCGCCATCGCATTTTCATAAAGACGTTCATTATAAACCTTCATCTCGGATTGCTGCTGGTACAGGAATGCCAACCTCCGCAATAAGGGCAAGGTAGACGCTATTGTCGGGCAGTCCGGCAATAACCTCTCCAAGCTGTCGATCTCCGTTAAACGATCCTTGGCGGGAGTAGGTGTGGAAGATTTCATCGAACCGCAAGATACGCCTAGGAAGATCACGATGACCATCCCCATACGTATGGATATCCAGTTATTGAGTCGATTCTTCTGTCTCATATGGGGGTCTCAATTAAATTCGTTGGATGTATAAAGACAAACCGGGCTCCATCCTTATAAGAGATGTCCATAAAGAGCCATTAAGCTGCTCCGAGATGATCTGGCAAACAGATAGTCCTAGGCCGGTACCTTGAATAAAGTCGTCCAGTTTCTCAAAACGCTCGAATATCTTTTCGCACTTATCCTCCGGGATCCCGCAGCCCGTATCCGTAACGGAGAAACGGACCTCCTCCTTGCCCTCATCCACGGTAAACGAGAGATTGATCTCTCCCTCAGAGGTGAATTTAGCGGCATTCGACAACAAGTTAGTCAGCAACTGCTGTAAACGCAAGGCATCCGTATTCAAGGTATAAGATTCAAGCGAGGGAGTAAACGTCAATCGGACCCCGGGCTTCACCCGATGGCGAATCGAATCCAACGCCCTCTGGCAACAGGCGACCAGATCGTTTGGCTTCACGCTGAACTTGATCTTGCCGGATTCCAAACGGGATAAATCCAGGACATCGTTCACCAGATTCAATAGCAACTCGGAGAACCCGACAATGGCGTTCAACGGCGTACGCACCTCATGGCTGATATTGGCGATAAATGCGCTTTTCTTCTTGTTCGCCGCCTCCGCCTCTTTCGTCACGACCCTCAGTTGCTTCTCCGAAGCGATCAAGGAGTCTTTCTCCTGAAGCAACTCATTTCTCAACCTCTTAGTATGCATATAAATACGCCACAACATATAGAGTAGGCCCATCAAGACCAATAGAAGACCGATAGATACGACAATCTGCTTCTGCTTCAAAGCTTCTTGCTCCGATTTCAGCTTCAACTCCCGATCTTGCTTTTCCATGTCATTCAAGTCATTCAATACACGGAGTTGCTCGATTTGCCGGTCGAAGGCATCCATGTTGATCGTCTCCGTCTTATTGATGATCTCCTCATAGATAGTGACCGCCTCTTGCAATTGGCCGGACGATTGCAATATCGCTTTCTTCATCTCCAACTTATCCAGATCACGATTGATCTTTAAAGCCAGATTGACGGCGGACAACGCATGCCTATAATCTTTCTCCTTCCAATAATAAAATGATTTTGTCCGCAGATATTGAGCCTCCACCCTATCCCCAAAAGAACTATCCAAATAAGCGGTCGCCTGATCCAAATACGCCTGTGCCTTTCCCGAATTCCCTTTCATGGTATACAGCTCGCAATAATAGCAACTCATCAAGCAACGATGACGTTTTACCGGAAAAATCTTTCCCTCCCCATTATACTTCCTTTCCAAGGAATCCAATAAATGATCATACTGTTTCAAGAGCGCCCCCGACTCGGACAAACGTTAATAGCAGGGTAATAACGACTCAAGCCAGCCATCGCATCGTATACGATCCCGATGGAATCCAAAGGCATCGCGATATCGATTATCTCTTTCAACGCTGGTACCTCCTCCGGCAATTGCCAGTACAAGCCGATTAATTCTTTAAGAAGGGGTATCTTATCCTGAGGTTTTTGGATACACGATAAAGATTGGCGTATGCTATCCGCACGAAATTTACTCACGGCATTCTGCGCACTTGCGCTCACCGCAAACAAAATCCACACTATTCCTATAAAAGTATTGACGCTGGACTTTCTTAAAAATCCTCTACTCATTGATTTATCGCTTACAATTCGCAAACTTACAAAATAAATATCAATAAAAATCAACAGTTTTCCGTAATTACAGCCAACACGGCCCAATTGAATGTTTTTACCCCTCAAAACTCTTGTCAATCAGAAAAAAAGCATTACCTTTGCCCCGATTTTTGAGAGATGACAACATAAAGTCTAACTTACTAATTAAAACAAACTTAGTATTAACAATTAAAGAATGGAAAATTTAAAAAACATCCAGCCGGTTGAAGATTTCAACTGGGACGCTTTCGAGCAAGGCGAGACTTACACCGAAGTAAGCAAGGACGATCTTGTAAAAACGTATGACGAGACCCTGAACACGGTAAAAGACAAAGAAGTGGTTATGGGTACCGTTACTTCTATGAACAAACGTGAGGTTGTTGTAAACATCGGTTTCAAATCTGACGGTGTTGTTCCTATGTCCGAGTTCCGTTATAACCCGGATTTAAAGATTGGTGACGAGGTAGAGGTTTACATCGAGAGCCAAGAAGACAAAAAAGGACAATTGATCCTTTCACACAAGAAAGCACGCGCTACACGTTCTTGGGATCGTGTTAACGAGGCTCTTGAAAAAGACGAAATTATCAAAGGTTACATCAAATGTCGTACGAAGGGCGGTATGATCGTTGACGTATTCGGTATCGAAGCATTCTTGCCGGGTTCTCAGATCG
>OOIF01001252.1_pt1 | contig 22432 bp, 10 predicted proteins | sample 1691961 | NCBI WGS metagenome assembly OOIF01 (sample SAMN06348146, study PRJEB24527) | human gut metagenome | biome: human gut; feature: ankylosing spondylitis patient; material: feces | host: Homo sapiens | place: China | collected 2015-10 | reverse complement strand
AAATCCAATCTTTATCATCCGACACTTCTAAGTAATAATAATATACTCTGCCTCGAAGAAGATATAGAAAACAGACTTTGGATTGGAACAGACAAGGGATTAAACGTCCTTCTCCGTAAAACCGGAGAAATCAAGCAAATCAAACGTATAGAATTTATTAACAACTCTATTTCCGCCCTCCGTTCCACTCGAAATGGGAAACTTTTTATCGGTACAGATCAAGGGCTTTTTTGTTACGATTACAATACAGACTCCTGTACACTATACAACAGGCAAAACACCAATGGCATTTTTCCTGAAACACCCGTAAAAAGTTTACTGGAAGATTCTCACGGGCATCTGTGGATCGGCACATGGAACCAAGGATTATTCCGTTACGACTTAGCCAAAAACAGATTCTACGCCTACCCACGTATGCTTCCAAAGTCCGCCCATGTAATATTCGAGGATAGCAAAAAAAGGATATGGATAGGCACATGGGGAAGCGGGCTGTATGTACTGGAAAATGCATATGATCCGGACAATGTACGTTGGAAATCGTTCTCACATGAAAACGGCAATGCAAAAAGCCTTCCACATGACATTATTTACAGTATATCAGAGGATATTAATTCACGAAACATATGGATTGGTACCAGCTTAGGATTAAGTATTTTAAACGATGAATCCAAAGGCACCTTCACAAATTTCTACCCCTCAGAAAAAGATGAAACGATATCGGATGCAGAAGTAACCAGTCTTCTATGTGACAAACAAGGCATGATGTGGATTGGTATGCTCAGGGGAGGAGTAAACACGGTCAGTACACGGAAACCTTTTTTTAAATCATACCCCATGAAAGGGCTAAAACAAGAATTTAAAACTCAAACTGTATCCTGTATTCTCATTGACAAAGACAACCAAACCTTATGGATGGTCATCGGGACATCCGGATTAATAAAATACAACCTACACAATCATACTTGGCAAAAAATACCAAAAGAAAAATACTTCCCTTCAGAATCCCGTATTCCTTCCATCATCAAAATGACCCGCCTCTCCAATGGGGCCATCTGGTTTGGAACTTATAACGACGGGATTTTTGAATACCAAGAGACAACCGCCGGGATACACCATACAAAAAAATTCTCATCCGCCACCACACCCTGGTTGTCTGGAAACAGGATATACGCCATTTTTGAAGATACAGAAAAGAACAAATGGATCGGTACCGATTACGGCCTCACGATGTTGGCTGGAAACGGAAAATATTTAAGATTCGACACCTTGGATTGTAACGGGAACAAATTACGAACATCTGTCATAATGGATATTAAAAAAGACCACAGAGGTGTCATTTGGGCAGCCTCTTCCAACAATGGAATTTACAAAATAGAAGGTAAGGGGAAAGATATATCCAAATACAAAATATCAAACTATTCCATAAACAACAAAAAGCTGAACAGTACCAATGTTGCTTGCATACACATTGACACAAAGGGCAGGATATGGAGCGGAGGACAAGACGGAGGATTAAGTTTATACGACCCTCTGAAAAACTTGTTCATCCCGATACACCACATTTGGAACCTACCGGGAGATGTCATATTTAACATACAGGAAGACCAACATAATAATCTGTGGATCTGCACAAATTCCGGACTCGTGAAGTTGACAATCGGCAAAGATTTACAATCGTTTTCTTATCGGCTTTATACCACAATGGATGGATTATTGGATAATTCTTTCACAAGAAACGGATCGTCTGTGTCTGCAAATGGTGAAATATACCTTGGCAGCTACCAAGGACTCAACAGCTTTCGTCCCAACGAGTTACAGGACAAACAGTCATTCCAACCTACCGTAACCATAACAGACATAAAGATACATAATTGTCCCTGGGATGAATTACCCGTAAAAAATAAAGAGAAAATATCTGCCTTCTCTCCAGAATTTACAAAAAAAATAGTATTGAACTATACACAAAATAACTTCAATATAGAATTCGCAGCCTTAGGATATGAAAATCCTATGCAACAAACTTACGCCTATAAACTCCATGGCATAGATGATAAATGGCAATATTCTAACTCTATGCACCGATTTGCTTATTACAATAATCTTCCTCCTGGAACATACACATTTGAATTGAAAGCAACCAATTCAAACGGGGTATGGAATAGTCGAGAAGAAACTTTAGACATTACAATCCTCCCTCCACCATGGAAAACATGGTGGGCTTATTTATTATACACGTTATTCGTGATTATTACAATTTATTGGGTTTACCGAACTGTCTGTAACCGTATGAACTTACAAAATGAGCTACAACTGCGAGATATAGAAAAAACAAAATCCGAAGAATTGAATCATGCCAAGCTACAGTTCTTTACAAATATTACCCATGAGTTACTCACTCCCCTGACAATCATATCTGCTGCCATAGATGAATTACGTATTGCGTCCCCCGACCATCAAAAACAATATTCAGTAATGATGAATAACATAAACCGGCTTATCCGTCTCTTACAACAGATTTTAGAGTTCAGGAAAGTGGAAAGTGGGAATTTAAAATTGAGGGTTTCTTATAATGATTTAGCTTCTTTCGTTACCAATCATGTAGAAAGCTTCCGTCCACTCATTCAAAAAAAACAAATGCACCTCCAGGTTACCTGTCCCTCCCTCCTAATGGGTTGGTTTGATCCAGACAAAGTAGACAAAATACTCTACAATTTATTGTCAAATGCCGCAAAATACAACAAAACCGGAGGGAATATCGCCGTTATACTAACACAAGATCCAACTAAAAAATATGCCATAATCACCGTTTCCGATGACGGAGAAGGAATTTCCAAAGAGGCACAGAAAGACCTGTTCAAACGCTTTTATGAGGGAGACTACCGTAAATTCAAAACTACAGGCACAGGCATAGGACTTTCATTAACCAAAGATTTGGTATTATTACATGGCGGGACAATCACAGTAAATAGTGACAAGGGAAAAGGCACCCATTTCCAAATTTGTCTACCGATTACAAAAGAAAGTTTCAAAGAAGATGAAATCGACATGACATCTCCTGAAAGCCATGACATCCAACTCCTAAACATTGAAGATGACCCGGCAGAAGCCCCCACACAAATACAGGAATATACATTATTAATAGTGGAAGACAATGAAGATTTATTAAACCTCATGGCCAACCTGCTGAGAATAGAATATCACATATTCACGGCCACGAACGGAATGGAAGCACTCAATATCATTCGTACGGAAGACATAGACCTTATCATCTCGGATGTCATGATGCCAGTCATGGACGGTATGACATTGTGCAAAGAAATAAAAAGCAAATTTGAAACATCACATATTCCCATATTGTTGCTCACTGCAAAAACAAGTGAAACAGACCGTACACAAGCTTATGAAATAGGAGCAGACAGTTACTTGACCAAGCCGTTCAATCTCACCGTACTACACGCCAGAATACACAACCTGTTAAGAGCAAGAGAACGTAAGAACCAGGATTTCAAGAAACAAATCGTATTTGAAGCCAAAGAACTGAACTACACCAGTATAGATGAAGAATTCCTCCAAAAGGCCATAGATTGTGTACACCAACACCTTGACGAACCGGAGTATGATCTGGCACACTTCTTACAAGACATGGGTACCAGCCGTTCCACACTTTTCCGTAAAATGAAATCACTTACAGGACTCAGCTACGTATCTTTCATCCGGAATGTCCGATTAAAGGCCGCTTGTCAAATCATGGAAGAAAAGAAAAATGTACGTATCTCAGAACTGGCATACGCTGTAGGATTCAACGATCCGCGCTATTTCAGCACTTGCTTCAAAAAAGAGTTCGGCATGCAACCACGAGAATGGTTTGAACATTTCGTACAACACGAACAGAGAGCGACGGATGAAGATATACATACATCGGCCTGCAAAAAGTAACCCAACATAACCTAAGCAATAATTGAAAAACATTCTTAAACGGCCTCCAGCCGTCAAGTGGAAAAATAGCCCAATAATGTAGAATACTTCTCTACGAACGATTCATACACCCTATTTGGGCTATATCAAAACATCTTCTTGATACATGATAAGCTACATTTGTACGTCTTTAACGGATTAATATCCGCGAAGATGTTCACATACATATATTGTATAACTAAAAACACGTATCATGAAAAAGTATTACCGAAAAGCAAGTATGTTTTTCAGCGCTTGCATCAGTTGCAGTCTCGCCTTTGCAAGCGTGGGTGACGATTACCTGAAAGGATGGAACGACACCCAAAAAGGGACACCGGCCCAAGTCGGATGGGGAAGCCAACAAGACATCGAATGGGGCACAAACGGGGATAAGGACGCCAGTTGGCGCATAAATGTAGGTTCCCCCGTAAACAATGGCGATGATGCCATGTTATACACTACGGTTCCGGACAATAAACTCTATTATGCAATCCATGATCTTCCCACGGGTATGTTATACCAACTCTCCGGAAAGACGTGGCGACGCAATGGAGGCACCGGGTCATTGGATTCACATTTTACCATCACCTCTAATATCAATAACGGCTCTATTCTATTGGACTATACTTCTACTGTATCCGGAAACAATGTGACCAAAGAATTTCAATCAGAACGTTTCATTATTCCCAAAAATACAGAATCCACTCTTTATCTCACGTGGGACTGCACCCTAAATGGAGGAAGTTGGCAAAATGCCGGAATTTGGGGACTCCAACTGGTTGAGTTAGGAGAGGCACTGACCGTAACATTCGATACCGGCGGAGGGAGTACTGTAAGTCCACAATACTTACTAAAGGATGGCAAGGAACAAGCAAAAGAACCACTCGCACCGACTAAAACCGGATATACATTCTTAGGTTGGTATACAAGCCTGTCATCAGATACACCTTACGACTTCTCGTCTGTCGTAACCCATGATATCACAATCTATGCCAAATGGGAAGACGGTAAAGAAAAGTTGAAAACCCAAATAGCAAATGCCGAAAAAATAATAAAAGAAGGCACAGAAAAAGGCAAAAAATACTTAAACGCCGCTATTACTGAAGCTAAGACTGTAGCACAAAACTCCCAAGCTACATCTGAGGAGATAGAAAATGCCATCAAAAGTCTAAGTACAGCCGTTTCACAATACCAGGATTCCACTCTGTCTTCCTTGACTGTAGACGGAAAAACAATCACCGGTTTCCTTCCAACTGTATATGAATACACTTATTCATTAAGTGTATCAGAAACAAACATTCCCCAAACGGCAGTTACGACAAACGCGACATGCGCAGCTTACGAAATACAAAACACCACAACTATACCGGGCATAACCACTGTCACTGTTACAGCCGGCAACGGAAGCACAGCTACCTATTCTATCAAATTTGTACACAATTATTTGGATGGTTGGGATGCCAACGGTTTCACAGACCGTTCACCTTATGATGCAGGGTGGCGTTGTTCTGACGAAAATTTCGAATGGAGCACAGATGTTGCCGACCAAAACACCAAAGGTACGTATCGTGACGATTTGAATGTAGGGCGTGTGTTCATCCATCCACAAAATGAAGCTATATTCTCTTATCCTATAGCGTATTTAAAGGCTGGACAGGTTTATACGTTCAGTTGTTCCTCTTCCAAAATGTCTGGCAAGGAAAACCGTCCTACCACATTTGCTATCAGTACAGAAGCAGATGGTTCAGGTACAATCATAGCTTCCCACAAAGCAGATGCAAAAAAATGGACAGCTTATACGAACCACAAGTTTTCATTCATCGTTCCCGAAGACGGCAAATACTACCTCACATGGCAAACAGAACATAGTGATGGAGACCGTAGCTTGGCATGGAATTTCAACCTTACGACAAGCCCAATCTCAGCCTCAACATTATCTACTTTTGCCAATGGGGCATTATCTTCTTTGGAAGAACTAACCTTGAGCGGTGAATTTACGAAAGAAGATTTTGAAATCTTGTCTGCCAAAATAGGGAAAAATCAAGTTCTGACCCACGTGGATTTGACACAGGCTAATATTGCAGAAGACGCACGTGACATTTTCAATGCAATCAATCCTAACACGATTAAATATTTTGCAGAAAAAGCCACAGTTCCAAAGAGTTGGACCAATAGCGTAATCGGCAATACTACAGAATCCATCGTGCTGACAGACGGTTACCCATTCCATAACATAAAAGAAATTACAGCGAAGAAGGTCTCTTATGCTCGTACATTTACACAAGGATGGTCTACGCTCAGTATCCCCTTCCCGGTGAGTGACATCTCTGGTATCGAAGGAAATATCGAAAAGTTCAAATCACTTGATAGCGAAAAAAATATGGTGAACTTTGAACCAGCAGACAAGATTGAGGCATGCCGTCCATACTTATTATATACAGGACAAGAAAAAAAGAACACTTTTGTCGCAACAAATACGGTCATACCTATTACGGCTCCTGCCGAAGGCATATTTAAAGCAACATTCCAGCTACTCGCCGGAATCGATGCTAAAGATAAACTTATCCTGGTAGACCACGACGACACACAGACATTCCTCAAAGCAACAGATAAAGCCCGCATTCCGGCTTTCCGTGCTTTCCTCGGAACTGACACAGAAGCGGAACTCTTGGTAAATCACGCATTCGGAGACATCACCTCCATAAAAGGTTTACAAAAAACACCGGATTTCCATTTATCCACAACATCAGCAGGTTGTCTCATCATCCAAAATGGCACAAATACCAAACAGCTCCATATATACACACTTAACGGGGTTATTGTACGCAACCTTCAACTGGAAGCTGGAGAAATAGTGATACTCAACGACATCCCCCGTGGCATCTACTTGATAGAAAACCAAAAGATTGCAATTAAGTAACAAGGTTTAATATATAAAAATAATCACATGAAAACTCAAAAGAAATATCAAACTCCCCAAGTGACAATATGCCAGTTGGAAACAAGTACATTGATGGCATGTTCTAATGAAATCGGTTATGACCCAGACATTACAACTGACGGCACAGCCCGAAGTAACCGTAATTTTTGGGACAATGGCCTTTGGGATATAGAATAAAGCATCATTATTCATAAATTTTAAGCAAATGAAAAAGATAACAACATTGATATGCTTGTTTACAAGTATGTCCCTTACCTATGCACAAGAAGAGGTGACAGCAACATATTTGAAAAATGCCGACTTCGACAGCCAACCCACGTTCACAGACAATAGTGGTGAGACTGAAGCTGAACTATCCGGCCGGGCTTACCTCATCGAAGGTTGGACAAAAGAATCCAACGATGATTGGTTCCGCGCTGCCACATCTAATTACGGATTGGAGTTCGAATCGATTCCCGATGCATTAAATTCAGTAAATCCTCCTGCAAATGATATTAACGGAGAGGCAGAAGAAGCCGTATTAATGATGTCTGCTGCATGGGGCAATACGGCACAAATGAGCCAAAGTGTCAGCCTGCCAGCCGGCACATACGAACTCAGTTACGATGTACTCAATCAGAATGCAGGACGATCCATTGAGACAAACCTATTTGGTTTTATACCGGAAGAAGGTACACCTGTATATGGGACAACTACCACGTTCTCCAACACATGGACAACAGAAACTGTTAAATTCACCCTTAATGATGCCACCCAAGGCAAAATCAGTATAGGAATAAAAGCACTGGGTAAAGGGTCCGGAGACAACGGAAAATTGGCTATAGACAACATCAAACTATATTTTACGGCCGCCAAGCTCAGCGATCTGGAAGCTGCCATCCGCACAGCCCAAGAAGCCACAGCAGACGGAAGCGCCGGTGAAAGCTATATGAAAACCGCTATAGCCCAAGCCCAAGAAATATACGAAAAAGGTGATAAAGCCACGGCATCAGAAATATTAACGGCCATCGACGCATTAAACCAAGCGGTCAGTCTGTATGAAGATGCTACTTTATCCGACCTTAGAATAGACGGGAACAGCATTAACGGGTTCAACCCTGATGTTACCGATTACATCTACGACATCGCGGCCGGAAAACAGCCGGTTGTAACAGCAACTGCCAATGGACAAGAAGCCGGTGCTTCGGTTGAAATATCCGAATTAGATGAAACCTCACAATGTATCACCATCACCGTAACGTCTGGAAAAGGCTTTCCGACACAGGTTTACACGATCCAATTCAATACCGATTACATGGCCGGATGGGATGCCGATGGTTCCACAGAACTTTCACCTTATGATGCTGGATGGCGTTGTGCAGACGAAAATTTCGGATGGAGCGCAGATGTTGCCGACCAAAACTCCAAAGGCACGTATCGTGACGATTTGAATGTAGGGCGCGTGTTCATCCACCCGAAGAACAACTCGGTATTTTCATTTCCGATAAAAGGATTGGAAGTAGGAAAAGAATACACTTTTACTTGTACTTCGTCCAAAATGTCCGGGAACCAAGGACGCCCCACAACGTTTACCGTCAACACGGCAAGTGATGGCACGGGAACGGTTATCGGTTCCGTTACTGCCGATGCAGGCAAATGGCCTGGAAGTACCAATTATTCATTCTCGTTCGTTGTTCCTGAAAACGGTGATTACTTCCTGACCTGGAAGACAGAAGACAGCGATGGAGACCGTAGTCTGGCGTGGGGATTCACATTGACACAAACAGGTGAGGCTCTTAAAATCACATTCGACTCCGATGGAGGTACAGCCATCGCCCCCCAATATCTCTCCGAAGGGGATGTCATCCAAGAACCAGAAGATCCCGTAAAATATGGATTTATATTTAATGGATGGTGGTATAACGACGACGGATTTGACTCCAAATGGAACTTTGAGTTAGGTGTAGAAAAAGACATGACATTAGTGGCTCATTGGATAGACCCGACTTCTGTCGGAAGTCATTCCAAAGACCCGTCCTTCAAGGTAGAAGGCATGAGCGGAGGTGTAAAATTAACCACAACTCAAGCAATACATGTAAAAGTCTACAATATATCAGGGCAGCGAATTTTATCCACCTCGATAGCTCCGGGTGAAACCACGATCAATCTTCCCTCAGGAATCTATATCGTTAATAGGGTAAAAGTCATTGTACAATAAAAAACGGACTCCGGTTCTGCTTACTAAAAACCGGAGTCACTTTATCTTCAACAAATAATCAAAAGCTATAAAATTAGACATATGAAAAAGATTTCAATTTTAATTGCATCATTGTTAATGTGTTCATTCGCCAACACGGTAAATGCACAAAAGAATTTCATGGAAGGATGGGACGGAGGAGACGCTGTAGATGTCGGTTCCGAACCTGACAAATTCGGTTGGATCTCCGATAATCCCGACTTGGTCTGGACAGAGACTGATAGTGAAGACGGTGGTACCGTACGTTATTCCACCAAACTGGCCTCCAAATGCGCTATTTATGGGCAATTCCCATTATATTACGACCAACATCGCCTGCTTATTATGCGCTGGGATGGCAATGACGTGAACTTTTTCGCCTATAAATTGGCCGGATTAGAAGCCGGGAAAACCTATAAGTTCGAATGGGTTTATTGTTGGTACAACAACGGAGATTACTTCATTCCCCGCGTAGGTATCAACAAAAACCCCGTATCTGTAATCACGAATGCCGACACCGATTTCGGAACAGATGAAAACGATGATGTCTATTATCAATATTTTTATGGCATTGCCGATAACTTGGCCGATGAAAATGGCATTTCATACACGAAAAAAATGACCGTACATCCCGGTGAGTTTGAATTTACCGTACCTGAAAGCGGTGATTACTATGTCACCTTTACTTGCACACAAGTTATAGATAAAGTATTAACTGAAGACGGACTACATATCAAAGGTCCGATGGGTATGGTAGGTGGTTTCAGTGTCACGGAAAAAAACGGCAGCTCCATTGCGACAACAGAAAAGGATACCGTGAAACTCACCGTAAAAGACAGACGCATCATCGTATCAGGAACTGATAATTATAGCATTTCAACTCTGACGGGTGCGAAAATCACTGATATAAAAGCCCAACTACCGATAGGCATTTACATCGTAGAAACAAAAGGGACGGCACATAAAATACTTATCCGATAAAACCATCAAAAACATGAACTATTCCAAATTATTCATTGCCGCCGCACTGTCAGCATGGTGCGGGACGAGCATGCAGTCCGGCACATCCCGTACTCCGATGCCAATGATTACCGCAGAAAGCAATGCTTCTGCAACGGACATCACATTGACCGACCAAGGAGATTACCAAACGGAAAGTTACGAAAACAAGCATGTACGGATAGAGGGCAAAACCAATCTGTTCTTGACCGGCAACCAACCGCTTTCAAGCTCCACGATAGATCTGAACGGAGACGAAGCATGGTTGTACTTCACACAAATCAAACCCTCAAAGGTCAAAACCGATTGGCTCCAATATGTAACTATTAACGGCAAACCGTTCGATGCAGAAAACGACCGTATCGCCATATATGGTTCCGGTACCGTCATTATTCCGAGCGGTATGCAGACAGCTCAAGAAGCCCTGACCGTCTATACGGGAAAGAACTTCACGGGAGACTCCCAATCATACGAAATCAACACGTACCACAACCAATTAGGAAAGTTTGATAACCGAATCCAATCATTCAAGTTGAAAAAGGGATTTGCAGCCACATTGGCCAATAATCCTGACGGCACCGGGTTCAGCCGAATGTTCATTGCCAGCGATGAAGATGTCGAATTCCCAGAAATGCCAGAAGGCATGGAAGGATTCGTATCTTTCATACGAGTCTTCAAATGGGAATGGACAGGCAAAAAAGGTTGGGCAGGTGGCCCCAGCGACCAAGTAAACGTATCCGTCTTTTATGATTGGGATGCAGGTGGAGACACCGAAAATATAGACCGGGAATATGTTCCCATGAGACATAATTTAGGTTGGCAGTCCTTCGAAGTCATTAACTCCCGGAATAATGTATCCCATTTATTAGGTTACAATGAACCAGACCGTTCAGACCAAGCCAACATGTCTGTAGCACATGCCATAGAACAATGGCCGGAAATGTTCAAGTCCGGTTTGCGCTTGGGTTCACCGGCTCCGTCCTCCACTCCCAAAGCGTGGTTAACTGATTTCATGGCTATTTGCGACAGCCTGAACTACCGTGTAGATTTCGTGGTTACGCATGCTTACCAACACCAGGCCACATCATGGTGGGACTGGAATATCGGGGCAACCTCAAGAACAGCCAATGGCCGACCGGTATGGATTACCGAATGGAACAATGGGGCAAACTGGACAGGAGAAAGTTGGCCTGATGATTCCGGCCCCCAACGTGATGCGAACATGAACATCATCTATGACGAAAACGGAGAAGAAACAATTGTCAACAAACCATTATCTCCCGATAATGCAGAACATTCAAAACAAAAAATAGAACAGATTCTCCCTTTTTTCGATTCTTATGATTTACTCGAACATCACTTCCTGTACAATTGGGTGCAAGACGCACGTTCGATGATCCTGAACGATGAACTGACCCCTGCGGGAAAGGTTTTTGCCGACTTTAAATCCGAAATAGGGTTTAAAAAGGCCAACGAATATATACATAAATGGAAAATAGCCCCACCCTGGATTGTTACAAGTATCTCCGAGGACTATAAAAATATCATTTTAAGATGGTATGACCATAATGGAGAGACTGGAAAAAACTATATCCTGCAACGTAAAATCGGCGATGGGGAATTCAAAAACCTAAAAATTTTCACGGTCAATTCTGATTATCAATATGCAGACACCTTAGAATATACCGACCCTATCGAAAACGAACAAGTCACATACCGGGTCTACGCTGTCAGCTACAAAGATACGCGCTCCCTTTATTCCCGTTGCATCACCATCGCCAAAGACCCGATAGCCGCACCACCGACACTTACGGGCGAGGCCATATCGGCAACAATCCTGCATTTGAAATGGGAGACAAGCCCCAACGCACGCTCTTACCGGATAGAACGTTCGACATCACCAGACGGGAAGTATGAGACCGTTGCTGATTATTGTACGGCAACCGAGTTCGTCGACAAAGGGTTGGCTGACGGAACCTCCTATTATTACCGCATCTACTCTCTGAATACAAGAGGGACAAGCGTAGCCTCTGCCCCGTTGGAAATCAAAACCAAAGAGCTGACGGTCCCCAACGCCATGACAGGACTACGCGCCGCGTCGGGAGACAAGAATGTCACACTGACCTGGGATTTCGTATATGACGCTTTATACGACATTTACCGTTCCGAGTCACCCAACGGGGAATACATCCGGATTGCTTCTGATATAGAAGTGGAAGAAAACAACGCACGTTACCGGGATGAGTATGAAATGGCATACGACCAAACGTATTATTATAAGGTTATAGCCCATAATCGGGAAGGAGAAGCCCCAGAAAGCGAAATCGTAAAAGCGTCTCCAAAAGCCGGACAATGCCTACATTTAACCTTTAATGAGGGAGACGGGCCTATTGTATTTGACGAATGGGGAGGATTCCATGCCCAAATGCAGAACAATCCGACATGGAACACCATTACGGAAGGAGATAGCACGAAATCTGTCGTCTACTTAAATAAAAATGACAAATCGTACCTGCAACTTCCTAAAGGAGTTGTGAGCGAACTGACAGACCAATATACCATCTCTTCATGGATTTACCTGCCTGAAGACCAAGGGAACAATACACGTATGTTCGACTTCGGGCAAGGAACAGGACGCTACATGGTATTTATCCCACAAGCCAGTACCGGACAGTCCCGTTTCAAATTGACCTATCCAACAGACGAGGGAACAAAGACTTTCGATGTCACATTCAATTTCGGTATGGAACTTGGCAAATGGAACCATGTGGCTTACACTGTCGGCCAACACCCACAAGGCGGATTGATGTATATGTTTTATCTGAACGGGAAAATGGTTTCTTTCGCAAGAGATGAAGAATACGCTGTCCCTGCGGGAATGGGAGAAACTGAGAACAATTATCTGGGACGTTCGCAATGGTCGTCAGACCCCTATTGCTCCCATGGATATAAAGACTTCAGAATCTACAACCAGACGTTGTCTGCCGCAGATATACAGAAACTGTATGAAGGCGAAGAACCGATATTAAGCCACATCGGTACTGTAGAGTCTATCCCGAATGAGACCCGCCTTACCTTGACACCCAATCCTGCGATTGCCGGTGAAACAGTGGATTTAAAAGTCGCAAACACACTGGAAACCCCAAAACAAATCAAATTGGGTATCTACGATTTGACAGGTAATCAAATTGCCAGCCGTACACTGAACGAATATAATGCCACTTTCACGGCTCCCGCCACCTCTGGTATCTATATCGTAAAAGTAACCGGAAACGGATTTACCCAAAGCTGCAAACTCATCGTCAAGTAGATTGTACAATGAAAAATCACCAATCATACCGATCTAATCCGAAAGCGAGAGAATGTGCCGCCTCGTGCGGCACACTCTCCCTTTTCTAACAAAAACATTCAATAAACTTAAAAATTTTACAAATGGAAAAACAAACAAACGGGCACCGGCCGCTTTTCAGGAACATCCTGATGTTCTTTATGCTGTCATTCGGACTGCTATGCCCCATCTTACCTGCCCAAGGACAGGAACAGAAAATCCAAGTTTCAGGTATCGTCAAAGACAAAACCGGCGAAACCGTCATCGGAGCTGCTGTCCGCGAGTCTGGCACACAAAATGCCACAATTACGGATCTTGATGGAAAATTCAATTTAAAAGTATCTCCTGCATCCAAGCTTACCATCAGCTTTTTAGGATATGAAACACAAGAAATCCCTGTAAACGGAAAACGTAACTTCAATGTCATCATGCAAGACCAGACCCAAGCCCTTAACGAAGTGGTCGTAGTGGGTTATGGCATGATGAGAAAAAAAGACCTGACCGGAGCCGTCGTACAGATCCAACCGGACAAGATAGCCAATGAAGCCCCCAAAACCGTACAGGATGTACTCCGTGGAACTCCCGGCCTCATCGTCGGCATGGATGCTTCTGCCAAAGGAGGCGGTTCTTTATCTGTCCGTGGTCAACGTTCGGTTTATACCTCCGGAGGACATAACGACCCGTTAATTATTTTGGACGGCATGATCTTCTATGGGGAACTATCTGAAATCAACCCTCAGGACATCGGGCAAATCGACGTACTGAAAGACGCTTCCGCTGCAGCCGTATACGGTGCTAAGTCGGCCAATGGTGTCATTATCATCACTACCAAAAAAGGAAAGCAAGGAAAACCGACTATCAACTTCAATGCCTCCGTAGGCTTCGCTACCATGGGAGCTAACCGTGACGTGTTTGACCCAGAAGGTTATTTGAAATATCGTCAGGATTGGTATACCGCCAATACATACGGAGTCAATGAAGAAACCGGAAAGTACGAAGCTTATCAGAAAAAAGACCCCAACACAGGTACCATCCGCATCAAAGACGGATATTATGACCGTCCTGAAAACATAGGCCAATATGGCATCTCATTAGACACCTGGAGAGGATACACCGACAACGGAGAACAAAGCGATAATGAAATCTGGGCACGACGCATTGGATTGACCAATAATACCCTGACAAACTATTTGACAGGAAAAACCTATGACTGGTACGATGCTTCCTTCCGTACTGGTATCAACCAAGACTATGATGTCAGTATATCCGGAGCCAATGACCGCATGAATTATTACATGTCGATCGGATACCTGTCCAATGAGGGCGTAGCGGAAGGTGACGATTACAGTGCCATTCGTTCTAACCTGAAACTTAACGGACAAGTAACAAAATGGTTGGATGTCAGTGCCAATGTGAATTTCCAAAACCGGACAGACGGAAATTTAGCCATTGACTGGGGAAAACAAATCACGGCAAACAGTCCTTTTGCCCTTCCTTACAAAGACAACGGGGAACTCAATCCACACCCCATGGGAGAAACAAACTATTTAGGCTACAACTATTGGTTCGACAGACAATACCAAAAATTAGAAAAAGGATATACCGTATTGAACACCATACTAAGTGCCAAAATCAAACTACCGTTCAATATTACTTATTCTTTCAATGCCTCCCCACGCCTGCAATGGTTTCACGACAGATATTTCGAATCTTCGGAACACCCGGACTGGGCTGCGGAAACACACGGAGCAAACCGAGGAACCGCCCAAAACTTCGACTGGTCAATCAACAACACGATTAACTGGGACTATACCTTTGCCGACAAACACCATTTGAACCTGACTTTGGTACAAGAAGCAGAAGAACGCCGCTATTGGTCGGAAAGTATCAACGCACGTTATTTGCTGCCGACAGACGGCCTCGGTTTTCACGAAATTAAAGTGGCCGATAAAGAAAGAAGCGATTTCGATTCAAACGACACCCACGAAACAGCCGATGGCATGCTGGCACGCTTATTCTATTCATACGACAATAAATACATGTTCACAGGTTCGGTCCGAAGGGACGGTTACTCAGCTTTCGGCACATCCAACCCACACGCCGTATTTTCTTCCGTGGCACTGGCATGGACTTTCACGAATGAAAAATTTTTCAGATGGAAGCCATTAAGTTTCGGCAAGCTAAGAGTATCTTGGGGGCAAAACGGCAACCGCCAATTAGGCGATCCTTATCTGGCTTTGGCCGATTTGGGAACAGGTATCGGCTCAACATACGGTTATGTCAATTCCTCTACCGGAGAATATACCCAATTACGTTACATGTCCATCAGCCGCATGGCTAATCCCGGATTACAATGGGAGAAAACAACTTCATGGAACGTTGGAGTCGATCTCAGCTTTTTGGACGGACGCATCTCTACCTCGTTGGACTACTTTTACATGCCTACCACCGATATGATCATGAGCCAAACATTACCCTTGTTCTCTGGCTTCGGAAGTATCACCTGCAATTTGGGAGAAGTAGTCAATCAAGGTTTTGAAGTATCACTTACCTCACAAAACATCAAATCGAAATCTTTTGAATGGAACACCTCCTTCGGCTTGTCTTATTACAAAAACGAAATCAAGCACTTATATTATCAGTATGAAAGCATCAACAACCCGAAGACTGGTGCTATAACCGGTTGGAAAGAAACTGACGACAAAACAAACGGATGGTTTATCGGACAACCCATTTCTGCAATTTGGAATTACAAAGTCACCGGTATCTGGCAAGCCGACGAGTGGGAAGAAGCTGCTAAAGTCGGACAACGCCCCGGTGATCCAAAAGTGGAAAACAGCTATACCGCCGACGACATCATCAACCCCGACGGGTCAAGAACGCCCGTATATAATGAAAACGACAAGCAATTCCTGGGACAGACCACTCCAAAAGTCCGGTTGTCTATGCGCAATGACTTTACCCTGTTCAAGGACTTCACTTTCTCATTCAACCTCTATGCATACACGGGACACAAGAGCATGTCTACCGCTTACCTGAACCAAGACAACGGAACATCCGCCGTAACCAATGGTGCCAATGTATATGCCAAAAACTATTGGACGTTAGAAAACCCCACGAACAGTTATGCCCGTCTGGATGCCATAGGGCCTACCGGTGTCAATTCACCGGGCAAACTCTATAACCGTTCTTTCTTACGATTGGAAAACATTTCCTTTGCCTACAGTCTCCCAGCCAAACTGACCAAGAAGTGGAAGATCGACCGTCTGAAAGTATTCGGTACGATACGCAATGTAGCCGTATGGAAATCCAAAGAGTGGACATATTGGGATCCCGAAACAGGCGGACTGGCACGTACCTATACCTTGGGAGTAAATTTGACCTTTTAAACAACAAAAATTATTATGAAAATGAAATATTATCATATAAAAAACAACTTGCCCAAATACATGTTGATTTTTGCAGCCGCCATCAGCGCAGGCAGTTGTACAGACGATTTTCTGGAACCGGATCCGCTGTCGATATACGAACCGACCAAAACATTCACCACACGTGAAGCCTTGGAATCGGCATTGGCCATGTGCGACCGGCATCTGCGCAACTATTGGACGTATTATAGTACACAAGACTTGTCGCTTCCCATCAGTACGGAATATATGTTTTCCGACCTCGCCGTAGCAGCCAAAACCGATGAAAGCGCCATATTCGCCGACATCGCTTCCCGACTGACACCAACCAACTCTCTGGAAAACAATAACACCAACCGGATCATGTTTTTCTGGGAAGAGACTTATAATGGCATCAAATATGCCAATACAGTCACTGAATACATCGACAAAATCCCTCAATTAGATGAAACAACACGGAATGAGTTCAAGGGACGAGCCTATTTTCACCGGGCTTTTCGCTATTTGGCTCTTTGTTTCCAGTTCAATAACGTCCCATTAGTCACCCATATCATCAGTACGCCCAAACTCAATTATCGAAGCACACGTAGGGAGGCTATACTAAAAATGATTACCATGGATATGGAAAAAGCCGTGCAATGGGTCCCCTCGCAATCCGAAATGGAAATGATAGGCATGGTAAATAAAGAAGCCTGCCGTCAATTGCTCATCAAATGCTATCTTTCCACCGGACAATTTGAAAAAGCCAAACTTCAGGCTGACACATTGATAGAACAGTCGGGACATGCACTGATGCAAGAAAACTTCGGTACCTTCTCTAACCCGAATCCCAAAACATGGAATATCACAGAGAATGTGATATGGGATTTACATCGTCCGGAAAACAAAACCATCGCGGAAAACAAAGAAGCATTACTGGTTATGCCCAACCGGCAAGGAACTACGGCTGCCGTACAGATGCGCACCATGCGCAACTGGCTTCCCTTGTTGGATACCGACATGCTAATGTCTCCCGACGGGCAGAAAGCCGTGGAATTCTACGCCAAAGAAAATTCCGACGGAAGTGCCAACAAATATTATAACGAAGAAATGGATTATAACATCACTTTCGGAAGGGGCATCGCCCATATACGTCCTACTTACTTTGCCACCCACTCCTTATGGACAGTCAACGGAGTGGACGACACAGGCGATTTGCGCCATAGCACGGCTTCGGGAAACTGGGTTACGATGGAGTCCTTAAAATACAACCATCTGAACCCACGCCAAAAACAATGGTACGGCAAACCATTGCGCCTGTATGGCGACGATGGCAAACTTCTATGTAGTGATACGATTAGATGCTGGTTCGACTGGCCTCATTATAAAACTTACATCCCATCAGATGAAGAAATGCTTCCCACGAGCACCAATCTTCGCGGAGGAGCCGGCGACTGGTATTGCTTCCGTCTGGCCGAGACCTACCTGCTCCGTGCAGAAGCTAAATTCTATTTGGGCGACCCAACAGCCACAGACGATGTCAATGCCGTAAGGCAACGCGCACATTGCCAACAGCTATATTCCACCGTAACCATTGATGACATTATGGACGAACGCGCCCGCGAACTGTACATGGAAGAATGGAGGCACATGGAACTTAGCCGTGTATCCTACTGTCTGGCTCTCAGCGGAAAACCCGACAAATGGGGAAATACCTATAACGTGAATCAGCTCGCAGAAAAAAGCTTGTGGTTCGAACGTATTACTCGCTATAACAACTACTACAACAAAAACATAGTAGAAGTAAAAGACCAGCATTATACACTCGCCGCCCATAACATCTACTGGCCGATTCCGCAAAACAAGGCAATCAATGCCAACAGGGACGGACAACTGATGCAAAATCCCGGCTACGACGGCTATGACCCGAACGTTCCGGTATGGGATAATTGGGAAGACGCGGTAGCGGATGAATACAGTAATTGAAATTAGGTTAATATATCAACAGGTAATTTCGTTTTCAGAATAACATCTGGTATTAGAAATTATCTAAAGGCCGGAAGCTTTTGTGAAAAAGTTTCCGGCCGTTTTCATGGCCAACCATATCCATCCTGGCACACCCCGTGTTCCGAGGTATATTCTACATGCCCTACGGAATTCCGGACAATAGGCCGCATGGCATCCGAAGTAAAGCCGGAACCACTGACGAATACGGCAAACACAAAGGACTAAACCTGACATTCTGACAAAAAGACAATGATAAAAAACAGCCGGAACCAAGAAGGAAAACAACACTACATAAACTCTTCCTCTCGTACCCTTCATCGTCACAAAAGCTACAAACGAGAAAACATGAATAAATTTCAAGAGATAATTATATGCAATACATGGCAAATTCTCAATTATTTATACTAATTTTGCAATGGCCCGCCATTACCCGACACATTAAGCGGCCATCCAATATCCTGCTTCATGAGAACAAAAACACCAGAAAAGCGAAAAACCGCCATTATCATCGGAGCCGGCCCCGCCGGACTCACGGCCGGGATAGAACTGCTATATAATCCCTATCCTTTTAGAGGAAAAGGACTGCGTGGGCGGACTTTCACGTACGGTCTTTTACCACGGCAACCGTATGGACATCGGTGGGCACCGCTTTTTCTCCAAAGACCCTGACATCATGAAGTGGTGGACTACGCTTCTCCCCTTACAGGGAAGTCCGGCACAGGACGATTTGCTTACGCCTTGCATAAAAACTTTTTTCCCCGGAGGACCGGCCCCGGAGAAAGAAGACCGTACCATGCTACTGCGTCGCAGGATTTCACGTATTTTCTATCTGAAGAAGTTCTTTGATTATCCCGTCACTTTCAATGCCAAAACGATACTCAACCTCGGACTGGGACGGACCGTACGCGCCGCGATAGGATACCTACGTGCCACCCTGTCCAAACGCCCGGAACTCTCCCTTCAAGATTTCTATATCAACCGGTTCGGCCGTCCGCTCTACAAGATGTTCTTTGAACATTACACCGAAAAAGTTTGGGGAGTGCACCCCTCCGTGTTAGGTGCCGACTGGGGCGCACAACGTGTCAACGGGCTTTCCATCAAAGCCTTACTGAAAAACATGTTGGTCCGCAAGAAACGGACGCCCGGCGACATCCGGCAAAAAGACACGGAAAAGTCGATTATCGAGAACTTCCTTTACCCCAAATTCGGCCCCGGCCAACTTTGAGAAACCGCCGCGCAGGAAATCGAACGCGACGAAAAAGGCACAATCCTTCTAAAGCACCGGCTTGTACGCATCCACTACGAGGGCGGCCTGATACGTTCCGTCACCGCCGCCACCCCGGACGGACACGTGGACATCCCGTGCGACTACGTGCTGTCGTCCATGCCCGTCAAGGACCTTGTGTCCACTTTCACGGGAATCACCGTGCCGCCCGAGGTCTTTTCCGTAGCGACCTCTTTGCCCTACCGGGATTTCATCACAGTAGGCATCCTCGTGGACCGCCTCAAAATCCGGCACAACGGACAGTTGCCCACCTTCGGCAACCGCATACCGGACACTTGGATCTACATCCAAGAGCGGGACGTGCGTATCGGACGGCTCCAAGTTTTCAACAACTGGTCACCTTATTTGGTAGAGGACTACCGGAACTGCATTTGGTTAGGATTGGAATACTTTTGCAACGAGAACGACGAACTTTGGAACAAAACCGACCGGGATTTCATTTCCATGGCCATCGGCGAACTCGTACATATCGGTATTCTGGAAGACGAAACGCACGTGAAAGACTCCACCATCGTGCGCGAGAAAAAAGCCTATCCCGCCTACCATGGAAGCTACCGCCGCCTGAAAGAAGTAACCGACTGGTTGGACCGTATACCCAACTTATATTGCATCGGGCGGAACGGACAGCACCGATACAACAACATGGACCACTCCATGCTTACGGCCATGGAGGCTGTGGCCCACATCCGAGACGGGAAAACCGACAAACAAGACATTTGGAACATCAATACGGAACAGGAATATCATGAACGCAAAAAACATTGACGACACCTTCAAGACTGTCTGCACGCAGCTCCGCACTGCGGCACAACGCATACGAGGGTTCGACGACCGGCACAACCTTGCCTTGCTCACGCGTGCCGCCATTTGCATCTACATCGCAGAAATGCTGGCCAACGGATTCCGTATCGGCACTTCGCCCGACACCGCTTCTTACTACAGAGCCGGTGCGCGGTTGTTTGAGGGGGAAATCGACTTCATCCGTACGCCGGTAATGCCTGCCGTCTGCCACACCGCCCGTCTTCTTTTGGGCGAATGGAATCCTTACGGAATCTCAGTATTCCTGTTTGCCGTATTCCTGGTTTCTGCAATCTACTTTTACAAAACGACTACTTACATAATGAGGCTCATTTCCACCGCGCTTTACGCCTGCAACCCAGCCGTTATCAGTTGGTGCATAGAAGACATTGGCACCGAGTCGCTCGCCCTCTCGGGAGTAGTCTTCTTGTGCTTCCTGACCTGCAAGTCCATTTATACGAAGCCCACCCCCACCCTTTCATTCCTGACTTGCGGCCTTATGTTCCTGCTCATCATGCTCCGCCCGTTCTTTATCTGTTTCGTCCCGGTCGTCCTCCTGTCTTTCGCCTTATCATGGAGAGGCCGACGCGCCAGTGTCGCTACAAAATGGACCACATTCGTTTGCCTGGCGACCACTTGTGCCCTCACTCTCCTTTACTGCTCGGCCATCCAACAACGATACGGACTGTTCACCCTCTCGCAAGTTTCCTCCGTCAACCGTATCATCATGGCAGCTCCGGAAGAGCGCGACCGCGTGCAACAGATGTGGGGAGCCACGGAAGGTTATGTGGAATAGCTGGAAAACATAGACCGTAAAATTGGCCAAGACAAAATAGGCTATCTCAAAGGACGTTGCCGAGATTTTCTCCTTTCTTGCCCTGCCTATTATCCCAATGCAGGATTTGGGGTTACCGGCACCATAATGAACCGAATCATCAACGTTCCCTTATGGTTTACCCACGCATTTATCCTCTTCTTCACCCTGCGCCTGTGGACAAGGCGGAAACACAAGCAGGAAACCGCGTTGTCCTTTTTGCTGTGGGCGTTCTGCTGTGCCACGATATTCACAGCCTTTTGGGGAGCATACGCCGAGTTTCCACGCCTCATGATGCCCATGTATCCTTGCCTGTGCCTCATGGCAGCCGTCGCGTTCCATTCCCATGCCCAGGCACATTCCTCCAAGGCCATCTCCATAAAATCCATAACACAAGCAATCTCCCATACGGAGTTTTATCCTCCGACGGAGCTGATTTAAACATTATTATAAGGTATAGCGTTTGTAAATCGTAGACATTATTGTACATTTGCGGAATCGTGTAGCTTTTCCTATTTGTACAACGTATGAAAGATTTCGTCAAATATACTTTGGCCACGCTCTGTGGCTTGTTTCTGGCCGGCATAGCCTTCTTCATATTAGGCATCCTGTCCATTGTGGGGATGATGACCATGGAAAGTGCCGCCCCATCCATCAAACCCCAGTCCGTACTTCGCCTGACGCTAAACGGCGAATTACAGGAAG
>OOIF01001249.1_pt1 | contig 22459 bp, 19 predicted proteins | sample 1691961 | NCBI WGS metagenome assembly OOIF01 (sample SAMN06348146, study PRJEB24527) | human gut metagenome | biome: human gut; feature: ankylosing spondylitis patient; material: feces | host: Homo sapiens | place: China | collected 2015-10 | reverse complement strand
TGATCCAGAAGTTGGTGAAGGTACTCTTTGCCCTCCATCGGAAGTACTGGGAGGTTAAGAACGAGAGGGATAAGTACCAGTATTTCTATCAGGACGAGAAGAAAGCTACCCATCATCTAAGCCAGCGGCTGAAAGAGGTGGAGGCTGAAAACTCTCAGTTCTATGCGATGAAACGTGATTTCAAGCGAGTGTGGGACTATTTCGGTGCCGAAAAGATGCAGCAGGTCATTGGGCTTATGAGGGAGCAGGAGCAGACCGCGGATAGAAGTCAGAAGAAGAACAGGCAGAACAGCGTAGAACTGTAAGCGTAGTAGACCCCCGCCAGCGGATGTTGGCGGGGGTCTGCTATATGGAAAGTCAGATAATTAAAACGCTCACAGCAAATTGTTTGCAAAAATGACGATAAATGGTTTTGCGTGGACTTGACGTGTTAAATAAAAAATAATATAATCAATACTGAGAGAGTTTAACTATTACAGCATGCTGTACGAACGATAACAGGAGGAAGGAAAATGAATCAGAGCTCCTGCTTTCAAAATAACCTTGTGGATTTATCAAATGCTCCTTGGACAATGCACGAATTCTTTGCGGGGAGTGGATTGGTAGCATATGGTTTGAAAGGTATGTTCAAACCGATTTGGGCTAATGATATTAGTGAACAGAAGGCAGCCGTATACAAAGAGAATTTTGGTGATGGTTATTTTAAACTTGATGATATAAAAAATATAAATGGGAAAAATCTTCCATTTGCGAATCTCTCGTGGGCAAGCTTTCCGTGCCAAGATTTGTCTTTAGCAGGATCTTTAGGTGGAATTCATGCATCACGTAGTGGATTGGTATGGGAATGGCTACGTGTTTTAGATGAAATGCCTAATAAGCCCAAAATTTTACTGTTGGAGAATGTTCTAGGATTGCTGTCAACTAATGGTGGAGACAATTATAGGGCTCTCCATATGTCATTAGTGGAGCGTGGATACCGTTGTGGAGCAATCGTATTAAATGCATCTCATTTTGTGCCGCAGTCAAGACCGAGGGTTTTTGTCATAGCGGTTCAAAAGGAATGCGAGATTCCGAAAGAAATAGTTCGGAATGAACCCTGCTGGCTTCATAATAAAGTGGCAGTAAAGCTTGGGAAAAATCTTCCGGACTGGATTTGGTGGTATACAGAAAAACCCGCTCGAAGAAAATTGATGCTTAAAGATGTTGTGGAAGAACAAACTCAATTCGATAAAGATGAAGCGCTAAGATTAGTGCCTCCAAAGCATCAGCAAAAACTTGATATGTTAGATACAGTGTATGCTACTGGATATAGGCGCACTCGCAATGGAAAACAACAACTGGAACTTCGATTTGATGGAATTGCGGGATGTCTTCGAACACCAGAAGGTGGAAGCAGTAAGCAATATTTGGTGGTAAAAAAAGATGGGACAGTGCATGCTAGACTGTTAACAGTGCGCGAAACGGCACGTCTTATGGGAGCACCAGATAGCTTTCAATTACCGGGAAGCCAAAATGATGGATATAAGGCGATGGGGGATGCAGTGGCAAAACCGGTTGCTGAATTTTTGGGAAAGCGGTTTTTAGCTAAGATTGCGGAGGCAGTATATCAATGAAAAGTGCAGAAGATAGATTGAGAGAATTTCAAACACAAAATAATATTGCCACGAAGGGACCACTGTCACTTGTAATACAGTTTACTCGTCTTGTTCGGGATAAAGAATTTCCGTTAAATTCTGATGATTTTCAGACAAGCAGTAAAGGGCAAGTAGCTGGACTTGGTGGGGCAAATTTAAGGAAAATCTTGAAAGAACATGGAATTACGCAACAGTTGTCTGCAGAGGGAGGAAGAACAAGCAGAGGAAGCATGGGTCTTATGATAAAATATGTTGACTTCCTCAATGAGTGGCATATAGAAGAAGCCGTTGATCTCGCTGCCGTAGAAGAATTTTGGGCAGAGCAGATTCGAGAATATTTTAGAAATCAGCCATTTATATTAACGGCGGATACATCAAAGACAATTGGTGCAAATTTAGATGAATTATTTGAACAGGCAAAGAAGCGGCAGAGACAAAACCCCGGAACGCAGTACCTTGGAACGGTGCTGCAACATTTGGTGGCAGCTAAATTATGTATGATTATGCCGGAGGGCTCATTTGAAATCCATGGAGCTTCTGTAGCTGATGCACCGACAGACAGAAATGGTGATTTCGTAATTCAAAATACAATTGTGCATTGTACAACTATGCCGGGAGCACTGTTGATAGAAAAGTGTAAAGCTAATTTGCGAGCAGGATGCCACCCAGTAATTATAACGATTTTTGAGCGAGTTCATACGGCTTTGAATTTGGCAGAGGATGCTGGATTGGCTGGCCGTGTGGAAGTATGGGACGTTCAGCAATTTTTATCATCAAACATATACGAACATAGCTTTTTTGATGAAAGAAAGCGCAATTCAACTCTTTCAGAGATTATTGTGCGATATAACAAGATTGTTCTTGAAGTGGAGAGTGATCCGAGTTTAAGAATTGAATTTGAGGCGAGGTGAGAACTCGTCATATCAATCGGAAAGTGGTTTTAAAGAAAATGGCAGGAAAACCGATAGAGGTGTACTCTTTTTTCTCTGGTGCAGGATTTTTGGACTTGGGCTTTGAAGAAGCAGGATTTGATATTGTGTTTGTTAATGAATTTAATAAACAATTTTTGAACGTATATCAATATGCTCGGCGTAATAATGAAAAGTTACCACAGTATGGCTATAGTAATGAGGACATTAGAAATTTTTTATCCGATGAAAATTGGTATAGTAGATTTCCACGGTACAATGACAGGACGAATAAATTGATAGGATTTATTGGAGGACCACCATGTCCTGATTTCTCTGTTGCGGGAAAAAACGAAGGAGAAACAGGTGTAAATGGGCAGTTAACATCTGTGTATGTTGACTTGATTGTTTGCCGTGAACCGGATTTCTTTGTTTTTGAAAATGTAAAAGGCTTATATAGAACCCAAAAACATCGAGAATTTTATGAGAAGCTAAAGGGCAGACTCGAAAAGAGTGGATATGTCTTATTTGACGCAGTAGAAAACGCTATAGAGTATGGAGCTCCGCAGTATAGAGAGCGGCTGTTTTTGATAGGTTTTAGAAAAAAAGTTTTTGGTAATCAAATCGATTATAAGATTGGAAGCAATCATAAATATAATCTAAATGATATAAATCGATGCTCTTGGCCGCGTACAGTTCCTTTTGTGGAAAATGGTGAGCTAAATAAGCCCGCTAATATAATAGAAGAACTTACGGTGCAATATTGGTTTGAGAAGAATGATGTGTTAAATCATCCAAACGAAAAAGATGTTTTTAAAATTAAAAATAGGAGAAAATATTACAATATAGAGGAGGGAGCAGTAAAAGGAAAATCATTTAAGCGGCTACATCGATGGAGATATTCTCCCACAGCAGCATATGGTAATAACGAAGTCCATTTGCATCCATATTTGCCAAGGAGAATTAGTGTTGCAGAAGCACTTGCAATACAATCTCTTCCGAAATGGTTTGAACTTCCAGCAGAACTACCGATTTCAAAGAAGTTTAAGACAGTTGGAAATGGTGTGCCGTATTTGTTGGCATACGGAATTGCAGACGAATTATATAAATGGCTGGTGAATAGATAATGGAAGGTCAAGTAGAATTAAAGAAAGATTTGATGACGCTTGAGCCCGAGGAATTTTATTTTAAGCATATTGTTAAATCTCGAAATTGGTATTTTTCAGAATATCTTCATATTCCTCCGGAAGAAATAGTTGATAAAATGGACTATTTTAAAGAAATAGTGTCAATAAAGTTGGGAATAAGCTTTCACAGTTTGCAAATTGTTGGTAGTGCAAAAGTTGGATATAGCTTGTCTCCGAATAAACTATTTAAACCTTTTCATGATGAAGAACCCAATACGCCTTCCTCTGATATTGATATAGCAATTGTCTCCGAACGATTGTATCAGCATTTTTGGGATGAGGCAAGAAAAAGTAAAAAGTTGAAATATAACACGAGATATTATGACCGTATAACAAAATCAATATATAGAGGATATATTAATGAAAAAGATTTGTTGAAAATTGAAGGAGCGGGAAAAGAATGGGAGAATTTGTGTAGACCTATAAATGTTGAATTGCAGGATAAGCTTGGATTTATACATCCTGTTACATATAGAATATATCGAAATTGGGATGATTTACAAGAGTATCAAATAATAGGCATATCAAATGCACGTCGAGTACTGGAGGAAAAGTGAAGTGTTTAATTACACAGACAATAGAAAAAGCATTAAAGACATTTCCAAAATGTTCGAAGAGAAAACATTGATTGTAGATGAATCTTATCAACGTAGGTCAGTTTGGGGAGAAAAAGACAAAGTTCGATTGGTGGAAACTGTCCTTTTAAACTTGATTATTCCAGTATTGTTTTTTTGGAAAGCTGATACAGATGCGGAAACAGGAGAGTCTATTACACATATTGTAGATGGACAGCAGAGGATAAAAGCGCTTTGTTCATTTGTAAACAACGACTTTAAGCTGAAGACGCAGTTCCTTTTGGATAAATCGGCCAAAGAAAAATATGGAAATAAATATTTTAAAGATCTTGAATCTGAGGATAAAAAGAATTTTTGGCTGTATCAGTTAATGGTGATAGATATTGATCCGTCTGCAACAAGAGAAGACATTATTACTATGTTTAACCGGCTTAATTTGACGGATTATAATTTGAATGATCAAGAAAAACGTAATAGTATGTCTGGAGAATTTGCATCTTTAGCGCGAGAATTGTCGGATGCACCAATATGGGAAGAAAGACATTTGTTTACAACAACAGACATTAAACGTATGAAAGATGTGGAATTTTGTGCGTCATTGATTTTGTTATATCGAAATGGTATAATTGATCAAACTGACCAAACTGCATTGAATCAAGCGTATGAGGAACTACAAGCAGGATATAAGGATGCAGAAACAGATAAAGAAGCTATAAATAATGCTATTGAACAGATTTCTCAATTTTTTGTGTCAGATGATGTGACCAAATTTTTAAAGAAAAAAACGCAACTGTATACATTGTTTTCAGTGGTGTTTTATATGCAACGTAATAAAATAGGCATTACAGCTGAAAATTTACAGAATTTGAAAAGTTTTGTTGAGTTGTATGCAGTATTCGACAATGATATGGATTTAACGGGAAATATTACAGACACAGAAAAGAAACTTTTTGATTGGTTAAAAAAATATAAATTGGCATCATCAGAAGGACTAAACAAACATACAAATCGTATGATTCGTTTTAATGTTATGAAAGACTTTTTGTTTGGTTTGGATGAAGAACTAAGAGAAGCGATAAAACCGCTACTAAGTAAAATGCAAGCAGAACGAGAAAAAATGCCGCTAGAGCCAATTGAGAATACAGTGGAATAATTAAGGGTATGGAGATTGAAGTATGTGATACTATCCTGATACTAAAAAATCAGCAATCCACATCCACCACAGCAATCTCATGGAAAAGTGAACATTCAAGGATAGATTCACTAAACAAATTTGTTTAGCAAGAATCTAAACTTACCGAGCTCGAATAATGGAACATTTGAAAAATAAACGTATCTACGATTGAAAAATGAGCAAAAATCGACTTCTGACATCATTTTGACATCATCCGTGGCAAAAAGCACCTGCTGGATGTGCCGGAAATGGTAGCACGGTTTATTATCGGAGAATAATTTGAAAGCCCCGGAAAGTAACGAGGAATCGAAACTTTCCGGGGCTTTTGCGACATCATGACATCAAAAAACGGGCTGTGACATCATTTGTTTTCGGCTTAGACGAGTGGCATCAAATCGGATTCATCCTTGGAGGAAGAGGAAGTACTGAGAGTTTCCAGCCTTGACACGAGTTCCTGCTGCTTATTGGGGTACAGATGGGCGTATGTCCGCATGACAACAGGAACAGTATCCCCGATCCGCTTGGCCACCAGAACAATAGAGTACCCAAGTTCGATACAGAGAGAAACGTGGCTGTGCCGAAGATCGTGGACACGAATGTCCGGCAGATAGGTTATCTGGGTGCAGCGGGTCAATTCTTTGTTAAGGGCTGTACAGGTCATGTAAAATACCCGGTCATCTGGGGTCAGGCCGTATAGTTTAGAACAGTAGGTACGAAATTCTTTTGCCAGCCAATGGGGGATAGGCACATTTCTGTTGCCGCCCTTTTTGCTATTCTTGGTGGGACCGAGAATGTCTTGACCCTTTTTCCGGTGATAAGTTTTATAGATTCGCAACTGGTCATCGTCAGTCAGGTCTTTCGGCAGCAGCGCCAACATTTCACCTTCACGGCATCCTGTCCAGAATAGAATATCAAATGCCAGAAGATAGGCCTCATTGCGAAATTCTTTTCGTAAAATCTCGTACTGGTCTTTTGTGATGATAAGCATTTCACCGGCGATAGAGGACCCCATGTAGCCGGCTGCATCGCACGGATTGAATTGCAGACCGTAGAATGTCTGGGCATAGTTAAAGAGGGCAGTCAACTGTGCATGAATGGTATAGAGATACGTTTCCGCATAAGGCAGACCAGTGGCTTCGCCCATCTCCTTGACCCGCTGTTGCCAGTCTCGAATGTCCAGGGCTGTGATTTCGTTCATTTTCCGATTTCCGAGAAGCGGAACAATTTTGGTGTCAAAAATGTTTCGCTTAGTGTCCATTGTGGTGCCACGGACATGATGCTCCCGGTCGTTGAAGTATAACTCCACAAAGCTGGCAAGTGTCATATCACAGCTTTTGGCTTTCTGCAGATGAAATTCCCGCTCCCACTCCTGCGCTTCGCGGCGGGTTTTGAAGCCGCGCTTGCGCTTTTGCTTCTGCGCTCCGGTGAAATCAGTATATCGAAACTGGCAATACCAAGTTCCCGTTTTTTCGTCTTTATAGCAGGGCATCGAATATACCTCCTGAAGAGTTTATAAATCCCCGACCATTTTTATAATGGCCGGGGTCTTTTTTTATTGTGGAAGAATTGCCTTGAACTGGTCTACGTTGTCGGAATTGCTAAGCAGAAAATAAATATTTAGTCCGCTGTCAGAGCGGATGCGCAGCCTGCCGTATTCGCAGACAAGGCATTTCTTGTTGTTCTTATACGGGTGGCGGCGCGGTATATCGTCTGGGTCAGTACGAAACGGCAGAAATTGCCCGCGCTGTGCTGAATGATCTGTATATGCACATTCCGACTGGCTGCATCTACCAGATGCCGAACGACCAGAGGGCACTGGTTCTGGCTCGCGGCATGAGTGATGAACGGCCTGAAAAGTTTGCTGGGAACGGCAAGAAGCCGGTGCGTAGGGGAGGATCCTGATGGCAAAGAAACATCATTGTGGTCGAAAAGACAGGCCGCAGAGGGTATGCAATCCTGATGCTTGCCCCAATTGTACCAGTGCCGCTGTGTTGCAAAACCTGTCTTTAACTTCGATAGGCTGAATTCTGCAGCCTTTAAGGAGAAGAAACAATGAAACAGAATACCCCGCCGCTAGTCCTTCGGAGCGAAATGCGGACAGACAGTGTGCCTGTCGATGAGCATTACAGCACTGAGGGATATTTTTACCAGAAGCAGAGCCAGAAGCTGAACAAACTGGCTCCCATCATGGAGGGACTGGAAAATCTGTCAGCGCAGTACTCCCAGCGGCCGGAAGAATGGGTGCCGGAGGCAGGCACCTTTGAAACGGCCAAGAGCTACCGGGAAAAGAAAGCCGTGCCGCTCATCAAGAAGCTGGTGCAGGTGATTTTCTCATTCCATCGGAAGTATTGGGAGGTAAAGCATGACCGGGACAAGTATCAAGGCTTCTATCGCAGCGAAAAGGATGCAAACCGCAACCTGAGCAAGCTGCTGGAACAAGCTGAAGCGGATAACGAACAGCTTCATACGATGAAGCGTGACTTTGGACGAGTGTGGAACTACTTCGGTGCGGAGAAGATGAATCAGGTCATTGGGCTTATGAGGGAGCGGGAGCAGACAGTAAAGCAAAACCCGCAAAAGAGCCGGGAGAACAGCGTGGAGCTGTAACCGGAAGGCAGCAGAACCCCCGTCAGTGTTTGGCTGACGGGGGTTCTGTACATAGCAGGCTATTCTTTAATCAAAAAGTTCCGGGGCAACATCGGACAAAGAGAAGCCGGGAATGTCATTCTCAGCCTTGTAGGTACCATCCTCGCCCAGAAATTCAACTTTTGTAAAGTCGGCAACTGGAATTTCGGATTCACAGACATACCAGTTTCGATAATCGTCCGCAGTCTGTTTCAGGGTAGAGGCAATGCCGCGGTCAGCATTGTACTTGTCGCAGAAAGTGCGCCAAGGAAGATACCGCCAGATTTTACCTTCAGTTTTGATAGTGATGCGGCACATGATTTTATCGTTGGACAGGCCGGTATTTTTGGCACCCGCACGGTCATTAGCTGTCAGCCAGACAACAGGGTGGTAGTTTTCGTATTTGTCAACGGATTTATAACAAATTTTCTGCCCATTAAAAAAGAGTGGTTCGTCATGGAGTGTGGCGTTGTCATATTTCAGATTGGAAGGTGTCAGAAGCAGTTTCCCAGTTGCAAGAATCATCCGATACTTAATGGGGTCGGTGTAGTGATACAGTTTTTCAGGCAGCTTGGTCTTTTTTGCTTTCATAGGCTTTCCTCTCAGTTCACAGGTGTTTGACGATACGAAATTCCGTCCGAGATACAGACAGTGGACGAGATGGGATGAGTGTACACTATTTTGGCAAAAAATACAATATAATATCTTATTTCTTTTTAAGATATGAATGAGAATATAATTGAAATTTTACTATCAAGGGTGCGAATTTGGATCTGTTTTGCCAGACCTACAAGTGCTTGGTCAAAACGGAAACATGAGAAATGGACGATACAGAGAAAACGAACCGTCTTTTTTGCACGTGTCGTTTTAAAAAAGTGTTGATAACTACGATTGAATAGTATATAATAAAGGTAGGAGAGGGGAATCGCAGGTGAAAAGACTATTTGTAATGACCGCCGGATTTGAAAAGTCATGGGAACATATGGGGCTTGGCGATGAAGAATTGCGGGAGCTTCAGAATGTTCTGCTCGAAAACCCGGATGCTGGAGATGTGATTCCTGACTTGGCAGGAGCACGTAAAATCCGGATTCCATTGACCGGACGAGGAAAGTCTGGCGGTGGGCGCGTGATTTATGTGGATGTTGTGGTGAAGGAGCAAATTTTCTTGCTCCTTGCTTATCCCAAAAATGTGCAGACGGACATGAACCCTGCACAGAAGAAAATCGTTCGTAATTTGATTGAAACCATAAAGGAGGCTTGACTTATGGAAAACTTCGATTACTTTGACGCTTTGAAGGAAAGTCTTGAGCAGGCCGTTGACTACACAAAGGGTGATAAAAGCCGTTGCCGTACAGTAGTGCGGGAAACGCCGATTCCTGCATATAAGGCAGATGATGTGGCCCGGACGCGCAAGGAACTAAAACTTTCCCAGAGAGGACTTGCAACGGCGCTTGGCGTTTCTCCGAGAACAGTTGAGTCGTGGGAGGCCGGAAAAAATGCACCGTCTGGTGCTGCACAACGGCTGCTTTATCTGTTTGAATGTGATCACACGTTGGTGGAGCGCTTGGTGGCTCGCTGAGATTGAGTTTTTATCGACAGGGTATGATATCGCTTTGACGGCAATTTCCTGCACACTCAAAGTCACACAATAAACGAAGTGTGCCATTGCACCAAACAGGCTCGTGCCAATCAGATGTCGGAACGGGCCTGTCAGAGGAACATTAGATGGAGTAGCACCTTGGTGCATTTAATTTTGACGTCATATTTTGATATTGCGAAAGAATTCCCCCAAAAGCCTTGACAGGCCTGGGATTGGTATGGTATTATATGAGCGGACAAGAAGAAAGTCCCCAGACGACAGTTCCAGCTGTATCTGAGGACTTCCCACGTACGATCATAATAGACGCATTGTTATGATACCAGATTTCTGGGCTTTTGTCAACGTGGGCTTGTACTATCTCAAAGAAGGAGGACGAGTGCATGTCCATGTATTTTTATGTGAACAGCAACGCTCAGCCGAACGGTGACCATGAGGTTCACCGCTCGGACTGTAGTTGGTTGCCGAGTGCGGAGAACAGGGTCTACTTAGGCTGTTTCAGTACCTCGCGGGAGGCTGTTAATGCTGCCCGGAAGTATTATCGCCAGGTAGACGGTTGTTGCTTCTGCTGCCCGGAAAGTCACCACTCTTGACGGCAGGAATGGCCCGCCCCGTATACGGGCGGGCCATTTTTTGCGAGGAGGGAAATGTTAAGTTATGATGATGCAGATCTCGGAACTTGTAAAAGCCCAGGGCGGTCTGGTACTGAGCAGGAAGGAAACTAAGGCTTACGGAAACGGTGGCTGCCCGTACAAAAGGCTGACGCTCCGTGCATTGACAGAGGATGGAGAAATCGACAGCAGTGCTCTGGAGGACTTTTGCGCCAGTGAGACACTGAACCATGCTTGGTTTGCGTCCCCTGGAGATGTTGTGATACGACTCTTTTCACCGCTGTGCCCCGTAGTGATTGAAGAAGGGCAGGAAAAGCTGCTTGTTCCATCGCAGCTTGCCATCCTGAAGGTGAAGGACTGCACAATTCTGTTGCCAGAATTTTTGAGGATCTCACTTTCACAAAAAGAAATTCAGGAGAAAATCCGGAGAATCGAGAGCGGAACTACCCAACGAGTGGTAAAACTTGGTACCATTATGGAACTGCAGATTGAAGTTCCGGATAAGGAGACGCAGAGGCGGGTCGTTGAGATGGATACGCTTTGCCGCAAAAAGGAGCGAATGTACCTGAAACTGATGGAGCAGGAACGGCAGCTGACTGAAATTGCAATCAGGAAGATCATGGGAGGAACGTTGAGATGACGACGAAAAAAGATATTGAAAGCGCTTTGATGCGCGGCGCAGACACGCTGCGGGATACCATTGACGCCGCAAACTATAAGGATTACGTTCTGCCGGTGATGTTTGTCAAATACCTGAGCGATTCGTATACCGACGCAGTGGAAGAACTGAGCAAACAATACTCCGGTATCCGTCTGGAACGCCAGAAAAAATATCTGCCGTTCATGGTCGCAGAGGGGTGCTCATTCTATGATCTGTATCAGCAGCGCTTTGCTGACAATATCGGGCAGCTGATGAATGCGGCGATGCGGCAGATCGAGGCGGATAACAATCAGCAGCTTGCCGGTGTGCTGAGCGCAGTGGATTACAACAGTGAAAATGCGCTTGGTACCCGGGAACATAAAAATGCCATCCTCCGGGATCTGCTGGAGGATTTTGAACCTCTGGATCTTCGGCCGTCTGCGATCGAAGTCAAGGAAGGGCAGGTGCCTGCAGATGTGATTGGCGATGCGTATGAGTATATGATTGGCCAGTTTGCAAGCATGGCGGGCAAGAAGGCAGGGTCTTTCTATACTCCTGCGGCAGTTTCTGAGATCATGGCACGCATCGTGGACGTGCAGCCCGGGGAACGTGTCTACGACCCTACCTGCGGATCTGGCTCCCTGCTGATCAAAGCCGCAAAAAAGCAGAACAGCAAGGAAGTATCTATCTATGGGCAGGAGGTCAACGGTTCTTCGGTCGCCATGGCAAAGATGAATATGTATATCCACGAAATTCGGGATGCGAAGATCGGCTGGGGCGACACCCTTGCTAATCCGGTGTTTCTGGATGCAGACGGAAATCTGCTGCTGTTCGATGCCATCGTTGCCAATATGCCGTTCTCTAAGGACAAATGGGCATCCGGCTTCAACCCCGGCGGCGAATCCTCTGGAAGGGGCAAAAAAGAGTTCAAGATGGAGGCATCACTGGACAAATTCCATCGGTTTGACTGGGGCGTGCCGCCTGCAAGTAAGGGCGACTGGGCATTCCTGCTCCACATGATCGCCAGCCTGTCCGTAAACGGCCGGATCGCGGCGGTCGCACCGCATGGCGTACTGTTCCGTGGCGCGGCAGAGGGCAGGATCCGCCAGCGGGTGGTAGAAGAAAATCTGCTGGATACTGTGATCGGCCTCCCGGAGAACTTGTTCTATGGTACGTCCATCCCGGCGTGCATCCTTGTGTTCAAAAAGAACCGTCCTACCACGGATGTCCTGTTCATTGATGCCAGCAAAACGGATGAGGCAGGCAACCCGCGTTATATCAAGGCAACGAACCAGAATGAACTGGGGCAGGAGCATATCGACGCTATTGTAGACGCTTATCACAGCCGTACAGAGCAGCCCGGGTTTGTGCATGTGGCAACGCGGGAGGAAATTCAGGAAAACGAATACAACCTGAACATCCCGCGCTATGTGGACACCTTTGAAGAGGAAGAAGTCGTGGATATCGCTGCTGTACAGGCAAATATCACCCGCCTGAAACAGGAGATTGCCGAGGCAGAAGCAAAAATGGATGCGTACCTGAAAGAGCTGGGGCTGTAACAACGCAAAGAATAAGGAGGTCACACGATGACCCAAGAAAAAAAGCACTCCGAGACAGGACAGGACTGCCCGGAAGGGTATAAAAGCTGCGATGGATACAAGATACCGAAGGAGTGGCATATTGTTCGGTTTGATTCGCTGTTCAGCAGGGTGACAAGGAAAAACGACGAGAACAACCAGAATGTGCTTACAATCTCGGCGCAGCAGGGACTGATAAGCCAAATTGAGTATTACAACACCCTGTATGCAAGCGAAAACAAGACAGGATACACCCTCTTGCACAGGGGTGATTTTTCTTATAACAAGAGTTATTCGTCTGGGTATGCCTATGGTGCGATCAAGCGGTTGGATGCGTATGAGAAAGGCATCGTATCTCCGCTATATCTTTGTTTTACGCCCCGGCAGGGGGTAAATTCCGAGTTCTATCTTCAGTACTTTGAAGCGGGCTGTTTTGATCGGGAAATTTATAAAATTGCTCAAGAGGGTGCCCGAAATCACGGCCTGCTGAATGTATCGACAGAGGATTTTTTCCATTCGATGCTTGTCTTTCCACCGTTGGAAGAACAGGAACGCATCACAGAAATCCTTACACAATGCGACCATGTGATCGAGCTGAAAGAGCAGAAACTCGATGAGCTGAAACAACTGAAAAAAGAATTCCTGCGGAAAATGTTCCCTGCAAAAGGCTGCGATACGCCGGAAATTCGCTTTCCGGGATTTACTGGCGCTTGGGAACAGCGTAAGTTAATTGATGTTTGTGATTATGTTGATTATAGAGGAAAAACACCGACAAAAACTGATTCGGGAAATTTTCTCGTAACAGCTAAAAATATTAAAGATGGGTATATAGATTATGAAACATCACAAGAATATATTTCTGAAGACGATTACGAAGAAACAATGCATAGAGGTAAACCAGAAATTGGAGATGTTCTTATAACTACAGAAGCACCTTGTGGCAATGTAGCCCAAGTAAATAAGGAAAATATAGCACTAGCACAACGAATCATAAAGTATCGAGGACATAGAAATCTTATTGCTAACACATATTTAAAATACTATCTATTGTCGCCAGAATTTCAGAATATTTTAAATGCAAAAAGTTCTGGTGGAACGGTTAAGGGTATAAAGGGAAGTATTCTTCATCAGCAGATAATTAAGTACCCTAAGTATGAAGAACAGGTAAAAATTGGACAGGATTTAAATGCTATCAATAACCTCATCACTCTTCATCAGCGTGAGCTTGAAGAAACAAAAAAATACAAAAAAACATTGGCAAGACTGCTGCTGACCGGGATTGTCCGAGTGAAGGAATAACAACACAAAAAGCAGCCAGTGGAGTTTCCTGCAGGCTGCAGGACAGAGGAAAATGATATGCCGGACCACACGATTTTTAACGAACGCCCCGAGTCACAGGATCGGGCACTGAAAGTAATTGAACGATTGGGCTATACCATTGTGCCCCGCAGCGAGGCAGAACGGAAGCGCGGCTCCCGGAAAGCAGTGCTGTTTACGGAAGAATTGCAGGCATTTCTGAGCAAACAAACCTACCGGTTTGGCAGTGAAACGAGGTACTTTTCTGGGGGCGCTATTGCCAGAGCGATGCAGGCGGTGGATCAGAACAGCGTGGCAGGGCTTTATGCCGCAAATAAGGAAATCTACGAGCTGATCTGCTCCGGCAAGAGCATGGAGGAAGAACTTCCGGATGGCACCCGGCAGTCGTTTGATATCCGCTATATCGACTTTGAACACCCGGAAAACAACACGTTTCAGGTGACCGACGAGTTCGAGGTAGAACGTCCGAACGGGAGATTTGCCCGTCCGGATCTTGTTGTGCTGGTAAACGGCATCCCGCTGGTCGTAATCGAATGTAAAAAATCCAGCGTGGATGTTATGGAAGGCGTGACGCAGAATATCCGGAACTGGGGCGAGGACTATATCCCGCATCTGTTCCGCTATGCACAGCTTGTTATGGCAATGAACCCGGATAAGGTGTTGTATGGCACCTGCGGTACACCGGCAAAATATTTTGTGTCCTGGCATGAGGATAACAAGGATTGGCTGAACGACTGGTGCAGAAAATGTTCACCGGATGGACAGATCCGGGAACAGGACCGTGCGCTGGTATCGTTGCTGCATCCGGAGCGGCTGCTGGACCTGATCCGCAACTTTATCATCTACGATAACAATGTGAAAAAGATCTGTCGATATAAGCAGTATTTTGCGGTCAAAAAGTGCATGGATCGCATTTTGCTGAGAGACAATGCGCACACCAGAAACGGTGTTGTCTGGCATACGCAGGGCAGCGGCAAAACGATCACGATGATTATGCTGACAAAGATGATCACCCGGGAGAGCATGAAACCCGAAAGCCAGATCCGGGAACCGCGGTTTATTATGGTCACGGATCGCGTCAATCTGGATAAACAGATCCGAGATAATTTTATCCATACCCAGATGAGTCCCCACCGAGCCAAAACCGGCAAGGGGCTGATCGAACTTTTGCAGGACAACAGCAATACGGTCATTACAGCACTGGTGAACAAGTTTGAAGCAGCAGTCAAGCAGGAATACTGCAATGATAGCAAGAATCTGTTTCTGTTCATCGATGAGGGGCACAGAACGCAGTATGGAAAACTCAATCTCTACATGAATAAGGTGCTCCCGAATGCTGTCAAGATTGCATTTACTGGCACACCACTGATCCAGAAGCAGCCGAAGGATACGAGTCGGAAGATTGTCCCGGCAAAGGACACCTATGCCAAGTTTGGCCCCCTGATTGACAAATACACCCTGCAGGATGCTATCGATGATAAAGTTACAGTGCCCATCGTGTACGAAGGTCGTGTGATTCCGCAAGAGGTCACAAGCCAGCAGATCAATGAACATCTGAAGCACATCACGGTGGGGCTGACCGAAGATGCCCGGAAGGATCTGGAAGTCAAATACAGCCGTTTTGTTGCGCTGGCACAGACAGAACAGCGCCTGAACATGATTGCATTTGATCTGCACGAGCATTTTGTCCATTATGTGCGGCCCAAGGGATTCAAAGCGATGCTGACATGCTCATCTCGCGCAGAGGCGGTCGAGCTGTTCTACAAACTCCGGGGTCTTGGAGGAATCACGCCGGCGGTAGTTATTACACCCAATTCTGCAAAAGAAGGCGATGATGAAACTAATACGCCGCAGTCTTTGAAGACCATTGCAGAGTTCTTTCGCAAAGAGGTCGATCCACTTTTCAAAAATAATTATGATGCCTATGAAGATTCGGTGACAGGACGCTTCACAGACCCAGACGGTGACGTGGATCTGCTGATTGTAAAGGACAAACTCCTTACCGGATTTGATGCTCCCATTGCCGCTGTGCTGTATGTGGATAAAAAATTGCAGGACCATACCCTTTTGCAGGCCATTGCACGTGTCAATCGCGTTTATACGGACAAGGATTTTGGTCTGGTCGTGGATTACATCGGCATTTTCAAAAAACTGAACTCAGCACTGGATCTTTATAGTGACGAGCAGTCCGGCATGAATCTGTTCGACTGCACAGAGATCCAATCGGCCATTGCAACGATCAACGACGAAAAGACGAAACTTGAAGCACTGTATCAGGAACTGTGGGACATCTTTGACGGGATTGACCGGAACGAAACCAGTGCGAATGTCTGGCAGGAACGGCTACGGGAGTATGATCTCCGTAGAGATTTTTACGAAAAGCTGTCTGCTTTTGCCAAGATGGTGGACTTTTTGTATTCCAGCTATGAGCTGTTTGAACAGGTCGGTTTTGAGCGAGCTGAAATGTATCGCAAAGATTACCTGTTCTTCAAAAAACTGAAAGACAGCGTGACGCTCCGTTTCAATGACAGTGTGGATTTTTCAAGATATGAAGACGGCATTCGTCAACTGCTCAACACCTATGTCCATGCGAAAGATGCAAAGACCCTGATTGAGCCGCTGGATATTACCAATAAGGAAAAAATGCAGGAACAGCTGGCCAGACTTGGATCTGACGAAGCAAAAGCCGAAGCCATCCAGACCCGTCAGGTCGAGGTCCTGGAGAGCCAGAGATATGTGGACCCCATTCGTTATATGACCTTTATGGAGCGGATTAACAAGACGCTTCAGGATTATCAGGAGGAAAGGAACGGTGAAAAATACCTATCAGCGATGGAAAAAATGGCTGAGGATTACCGGACTGGCCGCAGCTCGGTGGAATACCCGGAAAACATCGTGGATGATGGTGATGCAAAATCGTTTTACGGTGCAGTGTGTGCCGGAATCAAAAAATCTCTGGACGGGCAGGAGGCAGAGCCCTCCGAATCGTTGGGTAAGCTTGCGCTGGACATCAAAGCAATCATTGTGGGCCATGCGAAACGCGACTGGCGGGACAATGTGATCGTCCACAGGAACATGAAAAAGGCATTGGACGATTTGCTGTTTGACTACATGGAAGATCAAAAGCTGGACTGGCCCTTGGATACAATCGACATCATCATTGACGAGATCATGATGATTGCAAAGAAAGGCTATTGACAATGGAAACCATCTGCATAACACTGCCAACATTCGGAAGTGCAGTGACGGTCAACCTTGATCGAAAAAAAATGAAGACCTGCCGCCTGAAGGTCTATCCGAATCAGAAAATTGTGCTATCGCTGCCGCAATCCGCCCCCGACGCATGGGCGGAATCGTTCCTTATGGAAAAGAGCGGCTGGATCGAGTTGAAATTGCAATCTTTCCAAAAAACTGTCGGCTATGCCGCAACCAAAGAGATTCGGAACGGATACTCTATCCGGATGCTGGGCGAAGATATGATCTTTGCATTGTCACAGTGCGAAAAGGAATGTGTATATGCAGAGGGAAAGAAGATTCGTATCTGCTGTAAGTCACCCGAGGATCAGGCGCATGTAAAGCAGTTGTTTGAGGCGTGGTGGCGCAGGCAGGCGAAAGAGATCCTGCAGGAACGTGTGCATGTTTGGTATCCCATCGTAGAAAAATATGGTGTTGCAATGCCTGAATTATCGATCCGGAAGATGAAGACACTGTGGGGAAGTTGCAGCATTGCACGACATGTGATAACCTTTAACTTCTATCTGATCAAGGCCAGAACGCCCTATATTGATTATGTGGTCCTGCATGAACTGGTGCATTTTCTATATCCGAACCACAGCAAGCAGTTCTATGCCTTTCTCTCCAACTATATGCCCGACTGGAAGGAACGCAAGCTCGTTTTGGATCGGGAGGTCGTACACGAATTGTAATATTGCCAAACTTGAAAAATCCTTCCTTCAAAGAAAATTCAGTTCTCGAAGGTGAACTTTTGCGTTTGCGCAGAACATTGCAAAGTTTGAGACAAATGTTCAGGTAAAGTGGGACGTATAAAAGGCAGTTGCATCAAGAGCTGAAACACGCTATAATACAGTCAGAGGTTGTGGCTCTGCGTGATACTATCCTGATACTAAAAAATCAGCAAGCCACATCTACCACGGCAATCTCATGAAAAAGGGAACATTCAAGAATAGCGTTACTAAACAAATTTGTTTAGTAAGAATCCGAACTTACCGAGCTCGAGTAAGCTTTCTTGATAAAACTGGATCAGGTAAACTTGTAAGCCCCCTGCCGGTGATGAACTGGCAGGGGGCTTTTTATGTGTGTACGGGTAGTTTAACAGGATACTTGATCTTTGCCGCGATTACGATGCATCCAGCAATTCGTCCGGGTCCTCGATGGCTTCTTCGATGGTCTCTTCCTCAGGAGTGGGTTCATCGACATCGGACGGAGCGAACAGGTCACGGATGAAGTCGCGCAGGAGGACGAGGCTGTTGTCAAGGTCGGCATCCTCGCTCAGCAGCTGCTGGATCATATCCGGCTTATCGGTGATCAGGTCGTCCACGCCGATGCTCAGCAGTTCGCTGGCATCCTCTTCGCGGTTGACGGTCCATGCGGAGATCGTCTTGCTGCGCTTATGGATCTGCTGCACCATACCGGAGGTGATAAAGGTGGACTGTACGCTGAAGAAATCTGCGGCAGGCAGATCATAATAACTGCCCACGCCCAGTGCAAGGATATAGCCGGTCCGGATCTCCGGTGCCAGCTCCTTGACCTTGCAGAGGGTTTCATAACTCTGCGAGGTGATGGTGCAGTCCTGCGCAAAGCCTTTTTCGCGGATGATGCGGATGGTTTCCGCTTCCAGCTCCGGGGTGGCGGCATTGGGCTTGATCTCAATGTTCAGCTGGATCTTACCTTTGCACAGGTCCAGCACTTCTTCCAGTGTGGGAACTTTGGCACCAGTGTACTTCTGGCCGAACCAGCGCCCGGCATCCAGCTTGCGAACCTCGTTATAGGTCAGGTCGTAGATGTTCTCGTTGCGGCCGGTGCAGCGGCGCAGGCTGGTATCGTGGGTCACCATGACCACGCCGTCCCTGGTCATCTGCACATCCAGCTCGGCCCACTCGCAGCCCTGATCGATGGCCAGCTGGAAAGCAGGCAGGGTGTTTTCCGGTGCGGCAGCGGAGTAGCCGCGGTGCGCGGTGACTACCGGCGCAACGCCGCCCAGCATGGAGAGCAGCTCGTCGTCTCTGGGTAGGGCAAGGTAACAGAATGCCAGCGCAAAGGTGAGCAGAGTAGCGCCCGCAACCGATGCACCCAGAAGCAGCCTGCCGGTGGAACGGTGATGCTTTCCGCTCTGGACCGGCTCCGGCTCAGAGGGGAGAGGCTCCCGCAGGCGGCAGTGCAGCATGACGAGGATCGTGCACTGCGCTATGGTGATGGCGCAGTCGATCAGGAACTGGAAGAAAGGCATCTCAATGGCCAGCGCCGCGCGGGACAGTGCAAACATGGCCTGTGTGCTCTGCAGTCCGACCGCGATGATGATGCCGTACAGCGGCACGGCAACCGCTGCCGTCAGCAGCAGGGAACGCAGGACGACCGAGAGGTTCCAGCGCAGCAGCAAAAGAAAAGCACGGAAGACGCGCCTGCGGATGCAGCAAAAGCTTTCCTTTACCGACTGCCACAGGCTTTTGCGCTCCAGCACGAACAGCGGCAGCACCAGCACCCAGCTGACACAGAGGAACAGCAGGGCGGCACCGGCAGCCAGATAGAGCAGGTAATACCGGCTGTTTGCCCGGATGACACCCATGATGTATTCCGGCACGGCAAGCTGCGTGATATAGTTATAGGCGAGGAAAAAATTTGTGAACGGGATCAGCACGGCGCTGTAGACCAGAACGAGCCAGTTCTGCGGCAGGAATGCGTGGCGGATATCTGCAAGAGAGGTGCGCAGCAGGGCAGGCAGGCGGATCGTTTCGCCCTTGCGGGCAAGATCCAGCCCATGCAGCAGGACGGAAAACTCATACAGCGCCCAGAACGCGGTCAGGATGGCAATGAGCGTGATGCACAGGATGATCGCGGGAGAGGAAAAGATATCGGAAGCATTGTTGTTGCTCAGGTAGTGCATGGGTGCGAACCGCAGCGTGAGCGACCAGAGCTGCTGCATCAGGGGGACGAACAGCAGGTTCGTCGCAGCCTTATACAGGACGATGACCGCGAGCAGGGGAATCTCGGCGCGGCGGATGACAGCCCGGGCGGAGTGCTTCATGGAGTTGTAGGTTTCGTTGGAGGCGCGGAGTGAAGTGAGCAGATCTTTCAATTTGACATGGCCTTCCTTTTATATTCTGCAAAATGACCCGCCCCGAAGCTTCCCGGCGGGCTGTTCTGTGAAAAAAATTTACATATTAAATATAGTGTAACATAACTTCTTATAAAATAAAATGCAGCAGGGGCAGACAGAATCCACAAAATTGAAAGAGAATTTTTGGCAGCTGAGTGTGCGGTGCAAAATGCCCGCAAAAAGGCGAGAAAGCGGAGAAACGATGAATCGTTAAAAAATTGTAGAACTTTGCGCGACAGATGTTGATTCGCATGGACTTTTATAGAATCTCTTGCATTTTTATGGAAAATTCAGTATAATAAAACTAATTTTGAAAGCTCACACAGACAACCAGGAGGTCTTACCATGGCTTCAAAGATCAATAAGGGAGAAATCCTCGCCAAGTTTTTTGATGACGGGGAATACACTGCACTGTTTGCTGACGGTGCAGTGAGCGCTGCCTGCGGCTATGCGGCAGGTCAGCAGGCTTACGCTGTTTACCAGAACGGCGAAGCTGTTACCGTAAAGGATGTTGAAAAGAACATCAAGGTTCTGGAGATGGCAGCTCAGACTGGCTGCCCGGTCGTCACCTTCTACAACTCCGTCGGCGCAAAGCTGGCTGAGGGTCTGGACGTGCTGACCGCCAGCGCAAAGCTGAATGCGCAGATCGCAAAGGTTTCCGGCGTGATCCCGCAGGTGGCTGTTGTTCTGGGTGTCTGCGGCGGCACCAGCGCACTGAGCGCTGCCAATGCAGATGTCTGCATCATGGCTGAGGGCGCAGAGCTGTTCTTCACCGCTCCGTTCACCTCTGCTGCCAAGGGCGACAAGGTGGCCGATGCCGGCACCGCAGCCGCCGCTGCAAAGGCTGGCGTGGCCGCCATTGTGGCACCCACTGCTGAGGAAGCTGCCGAGAAAGCTGCTCACATCGTGGGCCTGCTGCCGGCCAACAACCTGACCGGCCCTGCGATCTTTGAGTTCGAGCAGCCCACTGCTGCTCTGGCTGCCGGTGCAGAGCCTGCAAAGGCTGCTGCTGCCGTGGTCGATAAGGACAGCGCTGTGGAGCTGTATGCAGGCTTTGGCAAGTCTGTTTACACTGCATTTGCCACCGTGGGCGGCAACGCCGTGGGCGTTGTGGCCACCGGCAAGACCCTGTGCCACAACTGCGTGGCCAAGGCTTCCCGCTTTGTGCGCCTGTGCGATGCCTTCAGCGTGCCGGTGATCACCATTGTGGATACCGAGGGCTTTGTGCCCAGCGCGACCGATGACATTGCAGGCGGCATCCGTGAGGCTGCCCGTCTGGCTGCTACCTATGCCGACGCTACCACCGCAAAGGTGGCTGTGCTGGCTGGCAAGGCCGTCGGCCCTGTTTACACCGCTCTGGCTGCTGCCGATCTGCGCATTGCCGTGGCTGGCTGCACCGTCAGCGCACTGGAACCCAGCGCAGCGGTCAGCGTCCTGTACAAGGAAGAGATCGATGCTTCCGACAACATCATTGCAGCCACCAACGCAAAGGCTGCTGCTTACACCGCCGAGGTGTGCAGCGCAGCAAATGCAGTTGCCTGCGGCGCTGCTGACCTGACCTGCGATGCAGCCAATGTGCGTGCAAGCGTTGTTGCCGCACTGGAACTGCTGAGCACCAAGCGTGCTGCCCGCCTGCCCAAGAAGCACGGCAACATGGCTCTGTAATCGTCTGTATAAATCTTTTTGATACGATTTTGATTTGGAGGATCCTTCCATGAAGTACTACAATATTACCGTCAATGGCGTTGCTTACAGCGTCTCCGTGGAGGAGACTGCCGCTGGTGCTGCTCCGGTTGCTGCTGCAGCTCCTGCCGCACCCGCCGCTCCTAAGGCTGCTCCGGCTCCCGCTGCTGCTCCCAAGGCTGCTGCAGGCGCTGCTGGTGCCGTTGCCGTCAAGGCTCCCATGCCCGGCAACATTCTGGATGTCAAGGTCAAGGCCGGTGCATCCGTGAAGGCTGGCGACGTGCTGGTGATCCTGGAGGCCATGAAGATGGAGAACGAGATCGTTGCTCCGCAGGATGGCACTGTGGCTTCCATCAACGTCAACAAGGGCGACACCGTCAACTCCGGTGACGTTCTGGTTTCCATGAACTAAGGGAGAGGTGACAATCATGGCCAAAAAGCCGATCAAGGTTACTGAGGTCGTCCTGCGCGATGCCCACCAGTCTCTGCTGGCCACCCGCATGACCATGGATGAGATGCGTCCCATCCTGCCGGAAATGGATAAGATCAACTACTTCTCCGTGGAGTGCTGGGGCGGCGCTACGTTCGACAGCTGCA
>OOIF01001245.1_pt1 | contig 22491 bp, 19 predicted proteins | sample 1691961 | NCBI WGS metagenome assembly OOIF01 (sample SAMN06348146, study PRJEB24527) | human gut metagenome | biome: human gut; feature: ankylosing spondylitis patient; material: feces | host: Homo sapiens | place: China | collected 2015-10 | reverse complement strand
TGGCCGAGGCTGTGGCAAATGCCGTGGCAAAGGCTGCCCGCGAGACCGGCGTGGCACGGCTGTAAGCGGAGGATACAGGCATGAGAACGATCTCCGCACAGAGCATTACGGATACGGTGGCGCGGCTCTGCATTAAAGCCAACACCCAGCTGCCGCAGGACGTGCAGGCCGCGCTGGAAAAGGCGCGGGAAGAAGAGCCGTGGCCGCTGGCAAAGAATACGTTAGACCTGCTGTGGTCGAACCTTGGCGCTGCAAAGGAAAAAGACCTGCCCATCTGTCAGGATACCGGCATGGCCTGTGTGTTCGTGGAGCTGGGCACAGATGTGCATATTGACGGCAGCTTTGAAGCCGCCATCCACGAGGGCGTGCGCCGGGGCTACACCGATGGCTACCTGCGCAAGAGCATCGTGGCCGACCCGCTGCGCCGGGGCAACACCGGCGATAACACCCCGGCGGCCATCACGGTGCATCTGGTGGACGGCGAGGGCTGCCGCATCACGGTGGCACCCAAGGGCTTTGGCAGCGAGAACATGAGCCGCATCCAGATGCTCAAGCCCGCCGACGGCGTGGAGGGCTTTAAAAAGTTCGTGGTGGATACCGTAAAGCTGGCGGGCTCCAACCCCTGCCCGCCCATCGTGCTGGGCATCGGCGTGGGCGGCAGCTTTGACAAGGTGGCGTATCTGGCCAAAAAGGCCCTGCTGCGTCCGCTGGATGTGCCGAACCCCGACCCCTATTACGCACAGCTGGAGCAGGAGTTGCTTGCCGCCATCAACGAGCTGGGCATCGGCCCGCAGGGCTTTGGCGGCAGGACCACCTGTCTGGGCCTTGCCATTGAGCAGATGCCTACCCATGTGGCGGGCCTGCCTGCGGCGGTGAATGTTTCCTGCCATGTGACCCGCCGTGCAAGCGCGGAACTGTAAGGAGGGGCAAAGATGGAATACAGACTGACGACTCCCTGCACGGCCGAGGACCTTGCCCCGCTCAAGGCGGGCGACACCGTGCTGCTTTCCGGTGTGGTGTATACTGCCCGCGATCAGGCCCACAGGCGGATGACCGAAGCGCTGGAAAAAGGCGAACCGCTGCCCTTTGATCTGACCGGCAGCGCCATCTACTACGTTGGCCCCACGCCGGAACGCCCGGGCCAGGTGATCGGCTCAGCGGGACCCACCACCAGTGGCCGCATGGATGCCATGAGCCCGCGCCTGCTGGACCTTGGCAATAAGATCATGATCGGCAAGGGCAAGCGGGACGATGCCGTAAAGGCGGCTGTGGTGCGCAACGGCGCGGTGTATCTGGCCGCTCTGGGCGGTGCCGGTGCCCTGATGGCAAAAAGCGTGCAGACGCTGGAAGTGATCGCATGGCCGGACCTTGGCTGTGAAGCCGTGCGCCGCCTGACTGTGAAGGATATGCCGCTGACGGTGATCCTGGATGCCCACGGCGGCGACCTGTACCAGTCCGGCCCGGCGGCATATCTGGAAGCAAAATAATTGATCGCCTTTGCACAAAACGCGGCCGACTAAAAAACGGCAAAACAGCAGATTTGCGCAGGATAAATTTGGTTTGTTTTAACAAACTTCCGCGAATTGCTTGCACATCGGCAAAAAGTGTGATATCTTGTACTATATGAAACCGTGGTGCTTTGCATCCCGGCACAGACAGGAGGCAAACATACCATGCAGATCCACCAATCCGCAGAAGATTATCTTGAAACGATCCTGATGCTGAGTCAGCGTATGGGCAAAGTGCGCTCCATCGACGTGGTCAATGAGCTGGGCTTTACCAAAGCCAGCGTCAGCATTGCCATGAAGAAGCTGCGCGAGAACGGCTATATCGCGGTGGACGGCGAGGGCAACCTGACCCTGCTGGCACCGGGCCGCGAGATCGCAGAGCGCATCTATAGCCGTCACCGTCTGCTGACCCACTTCTTTATGCAGCTGGGCGTGGACGAAAAGACCGCCGCCGAAGATGCCTGCAAGGCAGAGCATATCCTCAGTGAGCAGACGCTGGAAAAGATCCGTGAGCGCGCTATTGAGACGGATGCTGAGCTTGGCAAGACTGTCAAGTGATCCCCGCAGCATTCCAAGATCGTAAAATGATCCCGTTCCTGAAAAGGAACGGGATTTTTTTGTATGGAAATTGAGCGGCAGATCCCTCTTGCATCCGGGGTGCGGGTGCGGTATTCTTATAAGATAAGAAGGTTTTACAGCCAAACCGGGAGGAAACAGCCATGGATGCAGACGAGATCCGCACGCTTTTGGGCGATAACATTTTTGAGCGGGCCAAGAAATACCGCAAGCGCATCCAGCAGAGCACCTGCACCGTGAACGCCGATGGCGTGCGGCATATTTCGGCCATGGTACAGGGCAGCGGCGGCAGCTATTACTATACGCAGGCATGGCTGCGGGAGAACGGCAGCTTTGTCAGTGCGTCCTGCAGCTGCCCGTATAACCAGAACGGCGAGGGCACCTACTGCAAGCATATCGGCGCATTGCTGCTGGACGATGCCGAAAAGAATGCCCCTGCACCGGCGGCAAAGCCGGATGCGATTCCCGGTGTTGTGCGCGGCGCGGCGGGCCTTGCCCCGGAACTGGCCCGGCGGGACAGCTATGCCTCCGGGCTGGAAATGCTGTTTGGAAAAAAGTGGCACGGCGAAACGCCGGTGTCGGATCACGAGGCCCGCAGGCTGCTGGATACCTACAAGGAAGCAGCCCTTGAAAACCTTGGCGTGGACGAGACCGCCCAGCGCACCGGCTTTGCCCATCTGGAACCGGAGCTGACCCTCGTGCCCGGCGCACAGCCATGGCTGCGGCTGCGCATCTCGGACGGCGGGCGGCAGTATGTGGTGAAAAGCATCCCGAACCTGATGGAAGCCGTCGAGATGGGCAAAAGCGTCAGCTACGGCAAGGCACTGGCTTTTGTGCACCGGTGGGATGCCTTTGATGAAGAGTCCCGTGCGCTTTTGCAGCTGCTGCGCCGTCAGGTGAACGCAAGGCAGAGCATGGACAAAGCCGCCGTGCGGGTGTACGGCGGGGCCGAACAAGGCCCGGCGGGAGGCATGATCCTGACCGGCGAGATCTTTGATGACCTTGTGCAGCTGTACGAGCATACCGGTTTTTTGGGCGGGTACGAGCTGCGGGAAGGTCTGCCCGTCATTACCATGACCGTGGAGCGCCGCCGCGGCGGTGTGCAGGTGGAAGGCGAACCCGCACTTTCCGCTGTGCAGGGTCTTGACTATGATTACCTGTTCAGCGAGGATACGCTCTGGCGGCTGCAGCGGCCCGGGTGCACCCGCATCCTGCCCGCATTGCAGGCGCTGGGCGGCAAAAGCCTGTTCTTTACCAGCGCAGATGCCACGGCCTTTTGCAGCTATGTGCTGCCGGAGCTGGGCAGCAAGCTGAACATCGTGGACCCGGAACGTCTGCTGCTGAACCAGATCCCGCTGGAACCGGTGGTGCAGTTCTATCTGGACGCACCGGACAGCTTCCGCATCGAAGCACACGCGGAGTTTTTGTACGGGGAGGATAAGGTCACGCCGTTCGTGCCGTCTCCGGCAGGGCTTTTGCGGGATGTGCGCGCCGAGAGCCGGGCAAAGCGGCTGCTGGCCTCTTATCTGCAGCCCGGTGTGGGCGGCAGAGAGGAAGTGTACGGCACCGCTGACGAGGACGAGATCTACCGCATGTTGGAGGAGGGCGTGCCGGCCTTGCTGGCCGAGGGTGAAGTATACCTGACGGATGCTTTCCGCAGCCTGCAGGCCGCGCCGCCTCGCATCACGGTGGGCGTTTCGGTGCACGGCAGTGTGCTGGATCTGGAAGTGGATACCGGCGAGTTCCCGGTGGCAGAGCTGAAAGACCTGCTGCGCTCCCTGCACCAGAAAAAGCGCTACCACCGCCTGCGGGACGGCCGTCTGCTGCGGCTGGATGACAGTCTGGAAGGGCTGGACGAACTGAACGATACACTGGAACTTTCCGGGGCCAAGCTCAAGAGCGGCCACGCCGAGCTGCCGCTCTACCGTGCACCCAGTCTCGACTGGGCGCTCTCGGGCCAGAACGGCCTGCGTTTCAACCGCGACGATGCGTTCCGCCGCATCAGCCGCAGCTTTCACGCCGTGAAGGACAGCGAGTATACTCCGCCGGAAAGCCTGCACAATGTGCTGCGCAAGTACCAGCGGGATGGCTACCGCTGGCTGCGCACGCTGGACGGCTACGGCATGGGCGGCATTCTGGCCGACGATATGGGCCTTGGCAAGACCGTGCAGGTGCTCAGCTACCTGCTGGCCGTGAAGGAAAGCGGCCAGCGCCTGCCCAGCCTCATCGTCTGCCCAGCATCGCTGGTGCTCAACTGGCAGGAGGAATGCCAGAAGTTCACGCCGCAGCTTTCCTGCGTGGCTGTGGACGGTGACGCTGCTCACCGGGCAGAGCTGGCAAAGCAGTGGGCGGAAGCCGACCTTGTGGTGACCAGCTATGACCTGATGCGCCGGGACGAGGAGCTTTACAGCGGGCAGCAATTCTACGCCTGCATTCTGGACGAAGCCCAGGCTATCAAGAACCACACTACCCAAAAGTACAAGGCGGTGTGCGGGGTGAACAGCAAGGTGCGCTTTGCCCTTACCGGCACCCCGGTGGAGAACCGCTTGGGCGAATTGTGGAGCATCTTCTCCTTCCTGATGCCGGGGTATCTGCCGCCCTACAAGACCTTCTGCGCCCGGTTTGAAAAGCCTATCGTGCAGGAGGACGACAAAGACGCACTGCGCCGTTTGAACCAGCTCACCGGGCCGTTCATCCTGCGGCGCATGAAGTCCGAGGTGCTCAAAGAGCTGCCCCCCAAGACCGAGAATCTCCACCGCATCGAGCTGGACGAGCAGCAACGCAAGCTCTACCTTGCCGCTGTGGTGGACGCGCGGGAAAAGCTGCGCGCTGCAAAGCCGGAGGATAAAATGGCGGTGTTCGCAGTGCTCATGCGCCTGCGGGAGATCTGCTGCGACCCGCGCCTTGTGGCAGACAACTGGGACGGCGGCAGTGCCAAGCTGGATGCCTGCATGGAGCTGGTGACGGCTGCTGTGGAGGGCGGACACCGCATCCTGCTGTTCAGCCAGTTCACCTCCATGCTGGAACTGCTGGCAAAACGGCTGGACGAAGCGGGCGTGAGCCACTTTACCCTGCAGGGCTCCACCCCAAAGCCGGTGCGTGCGGAGCTTGTGCGCCGGTTCAACAGCGGCGAAGCGGACGTGTTCCTCATCTCGCTGCGGGCGGGCGGCACCGGCCTGAACCTGACGGCGGCAGATATCGTCATCCACTACGACCCGTGGTGGAACGTGGCTGCGCAGAATCAGGCCACCGACCGCGCCTACCGCATCGGCCAGCGCAATCCGGTGCAGGTGTACAAGCTCATTGCGCAGGACACCATTGAAGAAAAGATCGTGGAGCTGCAGCAGGCAAAGCAGGACCTTGCCGAGACGGTCACCGACTCGGCAGACGGAGCGATCCTGTCCATGAAACCAGAGGAATTGCTGCAGCTGCTGCAAGAGGAATAAAGAGGAGAAAACATCATGAAAGTCTGGGATCTGCACTGCGATACCCTCAGCGAGCTGCGCAAAGCCGAACATGCGGGCCGGCCCAAGAGCTTTGCGCAGAACGATCTGCATATCGACCTTGAAAAATTACAGAAAGGCGACTATCTGCTGCAGTGCTTTGCAGCATTCGTCAATCTGGGTGATAAGACGCCCGGAGCGGACCCGCTGGTGACAGCGCTGGAAGAGATCGACCAGTTCAAGCGCATCATGGCGGCATACCCGGAAAAAATTGCTCCGGTGTACACGGCGGCGGACATCCGCCGGAATGCTGCGGCGGGAAAGATCAGCGGGATGCTCACCATCGAGGAAGGCGCCTGCTGCAAGGGCAGCGCGGGGGTGCTGCGCCGGATGTATGAGCTGGGCGTGCGCATGATGACCCTGACATGGAACCACGAAAACGAGCTGGCAAGCCCGCAGCGGAACCCCGGCGGGGTGCTGGTGCCCCAGACCGAAAAGGGCCTGACCGGGAAGGGCTTTGAATTTCTGGCCGAGATGGAACGGCTGCACATGATCGTGGATGTGAGCCACCTTTCGGACAAGGGCTTCTGGGATATCGCACGGCACAGCACCCGGCCTTTTGCGGCCAGCCACTCCAACTGCCGCGCACTGGCACCCCACACCCGCAACCTGACCGATGAGATGATCCGCGCCCTTTCGGAGCGCGGCGGCATTGCGGGCCTGAACTACTATGCGCCCTTTCTGGACACCGACCCCACCCACCCGGAAAACTGCCGCAGCACGGTGGCGCTCATTGCAAAGCATGCAGCCCACTATAAGCAGGTAGGCGGTGCACAGATGATTGCCCTTGGCAGCGATTTTGATGGCATCGATGGCCCCCACCAGCTGGAAAATGCTGCCTTCCTGCCGCTGCTGGCGGATGCCCTGCGCAAAGAGGGCTTCACCGAGGACGAGGTGGAGGGGGTCTATTTCCGCAACGCCATGCGCTTTTTTGAGGATAATTTGTAATAACAACGGAGAATATGCCGACATGGATAAAAACATGACGCTGGAAAAGCGCATTGCTGCGGAGCTGTACTGCTATCAGGGCAAAATGAGCGTGTTCGTGGACGACCTGCAGGGCCATACCGTGGAGGTGGGCGCGGACGAAGAATTTGAGACGGCATCCACCATCAAGGCGTTCATTCTCGCTGCATTGTATTTGCAGGCGCAGCGCGGCAAAGCAGACCTTGCCGAAGAGATCACCTATGAGCAGAGCCAGTTCGTGGACGGCAGCGGTATGCTGCGCGCGCTGGGCGTGGGCGCAAAGCTCAAGGTGAAGGACACCGCTACCATGATGATCATTTGCTCGGACAACATCGCCACCAATATGATTATCGACTATCTGGGACTGGATACCATCAACGCCTGCATCCGGGAGTTGGGCTTTGCGCATACTGTGCTGCACAATCCGCTGCACTTTGACCGCTACCGCCGGCTTGGCACCACCACGCCGCGCGACTACGCGGCGCTGTTCGCCCGCATTGCAAAAGGGGAGCTTGTCAGCCGGGAAGCCAGCGCGGAGATGCTTGCCATCCTGCGCCAGCAGCACTACAACACCATGCTGACCCACGACTTCCCGCAGTATTATCTCGACTGCGAGGAGACCGGCGCGCCGGAGCTGATCTGGGTGGCCAGCAAGAGCGGCAGCATGAACGCCTGCCGCAACGACGGCGGCATCGTCCACACCCCCTACGGCGAGTATGTCATCGTGCTGATGAACAAGGATTTTCACGATATCATCGAGTACAATGAACACCCCGCCATGGTGTACGGTGCCCGCGTCTCGCGGATGATCCTGGATCAGGTACTGGCCTGTGAGGGCCGACTGTCCCTGTCCTGAGACGCACGTTCTCCCAAAGAACAAAATTGGAAAAATAAAAGGAATTATAACAATGGGTATCACGCTCTCGCCATGGATGATGGCGTTTCTCGTTCTGATGACGGGCTTTGCAGGCTTTGTGGATTCGGCAGCCGGAGGCGGCGGTCTTATCAGCCTGCCGGCCTATCTGTTTGCCGGGCTGCCGCCCCACTACACCTATGCTACCAACAAATTCAGCGCCGCCTGCGGTACCACTTTTGCCACCGCCAACTTTTTCAAAAACGGTGCAATGAACCTGAAGGTGGGCATCCTTGCAGCCATTGGCAGCTTTGCGGGCAGTGCACTGGGGGCGCATATCGTGCTGCTGCTCAGCGATGAGCTGCTGCGCACCATGATGTTCCTCATCCTGCCAGTGGCGGCGGTGGTCATTTTGTGGCAGCGCGACCTGCCGGACCAGAACCGGGACGACGGCACCCTGAAGCTGAAAAAGATCCTGCTGGCGCTGGGCATCGGCTTGGGCATCGGCCTGTACGACGGCATCGTGGGCCCGGGCACCGGCACCTTTGCCATCATTGCCTTTACCACCCTGATGGGCTTTGACCTGCGTACGGCGGGCGGCAACGGCAAGGTGCTGAATCTTGCCAGCAACTACGCCAGCCTGTTCACCTATCTGATGAACGGTCTGGTGGTGTTCCACATCGGCATCCCCTGCGCCGTCAGCAACATTCTGGGCAACCTGCTGGGCTCCCATTTTGCCCTGAAAAAGGGTGCCCGCTTTATTCGCCCCATGATGCTGGTGGTGCTGGTTCTGCTGCTGGGCAAGCTCATCTCGGACGCGGTGCTGTAAGGGCAAGGCGGGACATTTTCGCGGGTACAAAAAACAAAGTCGGGCAGCCTGCGGGCTGTCCGACTTGTTCTTGCTTTATAGGGATTATTCCAGCACCAGTTCTTTATCAAAGAACGCGATGCCGAAGGCACCGGGGCCGGTGTGGGTGCCGATGACGCAGCCGATCTGGCGCACCAACGGTGCATCCAGATGCAGGTTGTCCTGCAAATAGGTCAGCAGCGGCTGCAATTCCCGGGGGTTGACGGTGTAGCCCAGCAGCGGGGTGTAGCCCGGGTGGATGCCGCCCATCTCGTCGATCTTCTTGAACAGCGCCACATACACGCCGGGCAGACCGCGCGCCTTACCGGCCAGCGCCACCTTGCCCTCTATGACGGCGAGGATGGGCTTGATGCCCAGCATACCGCCCGCCACAGCTGCGGCGGCGGACAGTCTGCCGCCCTTGCGCAGGTACTTCAGATCGTCCACGGCAGCTACCAGATGCAGGTGCTGCTTGGCCTTTTCCAGATCGGCAGCGATCTGGGTGATGGTTTTGCCGGCGTCCCGCAGCTGCACCGCCAGACGCACCAGCAAAGACTGTCCCAGACAGACGTTCTCGGTGTTCACGAACACCACATTATCCACGTTGGCAAGGTCGGCAGCAAGTTTTGCGCACTGACCGGTGCCGGACAGCGCATCGGACAAAAAGATGCCCAGCACTTCGTCCCCGGCGGCAGCGGCGTCCAGATACAGCCGCTCGAACTGCTCCGGGCTGGGCTGGCTGGTGGTGGGCAGCTTGCGGCAGGCTGCCAGATGGGTATAGTATTCGCTGGGAGTCATGTCGATGCCGTCCCGCAGGACGGTGCCGTCCTCCAGCGTCACGTTCAGGGGGATCACAGTCACGCCCAGCTGCTGCGCCTCGGCGGGCAGGATGTCGCACGCGGAATCGGTGAGGATACGGATCATAATAATACCTCCGGTCTACCGGTAAAATACAGTATATACGACGCTTTTATCAAAAAGGTTGGAAATCATTATACCACCATTTAGGGCGATGTGTCAATGATTTGCATAAATTTGCCGCGACAGAACGCCCAAACCTTGCGCACCCGGCGGCAGATATGGTACTATAACCGGGAATGAATCACAGCAGGAGGAGACCGACCATGCACAAGCTGAATCCCCGCACCGCCGCACTGCTTTCGGCCTTTGGCTGGGCGGTGGGGTATCTGCTGGCGGGCAAGGTGCTGGCGGTGCTGCTGCCCGTGCCGCCCGGCGGTGCGGCGCGGTTTTTCCGGGTCTGCCTGCTGGCTCCGCTGGCGGAGGAAGGGGTGTTCCGGGGCGCAGTGCAGCGCCGGGCGCAGCCGCTGGGCAGGGGACAGGCTGTTCTTTTGCAGGCGGTGCTGTTTGCCTTGCAGCACGGCAGCGCCGCCGCCATGGCCTATGCGCTGGTGTGCGGGCTGGGTCTGGGGTGGCTGGCCGACCGCACCGGACATCTCTGGCCGGGGATGCTGCTGCACAGTGCAAACAATCTGCTGGTGCTGGCGATGGGATGAGAGGATGGGATACATGACCGATTTTGAACTGATGGGTCTTGCGCTGGAAGAAGCCGCCAAAGCCGCTGCCTTGGGCGAGGTGCCTGTGGGCGCGGTGGTGGCGCGGCACGGCGAGGTGATCGCCACAGCGCACAACACCCGGGAGACCGAGAAAAACGCCTTGCACCACGCGGAGCTGCTGGCCATTGACGCTGCCTGCAAGGCGCTGGGCGGCTGGCGGCTGTGGGAGTGCGAGCTGTTCGTCACCTTAGAGCCCTGCCCCATGTGCGCGGGCGGCATCATCAACAGCCGTCTGCGCCGGGTGGTGTACGGCGCTGCCGACACCAAAGCCGGGTGCTGCGGCTCGGTGACCGACCTGTTCGCGCTGCCCTTCAACCACCATCCGGTGGTGGAAAAGGGGCTGCGGGAGGCCGAGGCACAGCAGCTTTTGCAGGCGTTTTTTGTTTCCCTGCGGGAAAAGCGGGCGGGCAGACCCCGCTGGAAGCCCCCGGTGCCCGAAAACAGGGGAAAATAAGGAAAAATAGTGGGAACTGCGTAAAAAATTGCAGTTCCCACTTTCTTTTTGGGCTGGATTGTGGTATATTATTCAATGGAATCTTGTCGAAACCCATCGCAACTGCAGGCAGGCACGCCAAAGCACCGGACCTTTGCCGGACACATAAACGGAACGCTGCACTGTCTGGGGATGGGCACAGGGTTTTTCCGGCTTGGGCACTGTGCCCGGCCGAGAATACCGAACAGGAGGGATACACTCTTGTACGAGGACGAGTTTGAACTGACCTTTCAGGTGCCGGAGGAAGAGAGCGCACCGGAGCCCCTTGCCGCACCGGCCGCAAAGCCGGCAGCGCCGGTGGAACCGGTGGTGGATGAACCTACCCGCATCATGACGCTGGAAAAACCGGCAGCGCCTGTGGTGGACGAGCCCACCCGGGTGATCACGCTGGAAAAGCCCGCAGAGCCGCCTGCGCCGGAGCAGCCCCCGGAGCAGCCCGATGAACCCGCGCCGGAGCCTGTAAAAGAGCAGCCTGCCCCTGCCGCACCCGCTGCGGTGCGCCGGGTGCTGATCTCCGGCGGCGACCGGGGCATCGGTGCTGCCGCTGCCCGCGCCTTTGCGGCAGCAGGGTATCAGGTGGCGGTGCTCTACCACCAGAACGCCGCCGCTGCCGCTGCGCTGGAACAGCAGCTGCCCGGGTGCATCGCCATCCAGTGCGATGTAGCCAGCCGCGCCAGCTGTGAGCTGGCGTTCCATGCGGTGGAGCAGGCCATGGGCAGGGTGGATGTGCTGGTGTGCAACGCCGGCATCGCGCAGCAGAAGCTGTTTACCGACATCACCCCGGAGGAGTGGCAGCGGATGCTGGACGTAAACCTGAGCGGCGCGTTCCACCTGTGCCAGCTGGCACTGCCCGGCATGATCCGCCGCAAGCAGGGCCGCATTCTGACCGTGAGCAGTATGTGGGGCCAGACCGGCGGCAGCTGCGAGGTGCACTATTCCGCCGCGAAGGCCGGGCTGATCGGCCTGACCAAGGCACTGGCGAAGGAAGAGGGCCCCAGCGGCATTACGGTGAACTGCGTAGCGCCGGGGGTCATCGAGACTGATATGATGGCGGCTTTTACTGCCGAGGACAAGGCGGCGCTGGCCGAGGAGACCCCTGTGGGTCGGCTGGGTACCCCGGAAGAAGTTGCAAAGCTGCTGGTCTTTTTGGCCGGCGAGGATGCCGGATACATCACCGGACAGGTGTTCGGGGTGAACGGCGGCCTTGTGATCTGATGCACAGGGCAATATTACAGGAAATTCCCCGGAGCGGGAAGGAGAGAAAAAATGGGCATGACTTTGAAGGAACTGTTGACTAAGGGCGAAGGCACCCTCTCTGCACAGGAGGCCAAGGCGCTGGCGGCACAATGCCGCATGGATGTAGATACCCTCTACACCCTGCTGGAGGAGCGCGGCATTAAGGTCCTGGAGGAGGAGAACGAGCCGAGTCTGGACGTGGACAGCATCATTGCTGAGGTGGAGAACGCCGAGAACAACAACGATGACATGGGCCTTGCCGATGAGAACGAAGAGGATGCCGAGGAGAACCCGGCAGACCTGAAGGCCGCCATGGACGAGCTGCTGGACGACCCGGTGAAGAACTACCTCAAGCAGATCGGTCAGATCCCGCTGCTGAGCGCCGAGCAGGAGGTGGAGCTGAGCCGCCGCATCCATGCCGGTGCCGAGGCTGCACACATTCTGCAGGCAGACCGCCAGAAGTACGGCGCACCGGAGTACATCAAGAAGAACAGCGCCCGCTTCTCCTTTGAGGAGGACGAGAACAGCCGCAGTTACACCGAGGATCTGGACGAGGACGGCGAAAAGTCCGCCGAGGATGCCGAGGAGAAGGCAGACGAGGAAAAGGCCATGGAAGCCGTGGAGAACGGCCCCCTGAGCGAGGAACGCCGTCAGGAGCTGCTCAAGACCCGCCGCGACGGCCTGAACGCCCGCCGCAGTCTGAGCGAGGCAAACCTGCGTCTGGTGGTGTCCATCGCCAAAAAGCACGTCGGCCATAATCTGGCCTTCCTTGATCTCATTCAGGAGGGCAACATCGGCCTCATCAAGGCTGCCGAGAAGTTCGACTGCGACCGCGGCTTCCGCTTCTCCACCTATGCTACCTGGTGGATCCGTCAGGCCATCACCCGCGCCATCGCGGATCAGGCCCGTACCATCCGGATCCCCGTTCACATGGTGGAGACCATCAACAAGGTCATCCGCGTCTCCCGTCAGCTTTTGCAGGAGCTTGGCCACGATCCCAGCCCCAACGAGATCGCCAAGGAGATGAATATGCCCGTGGACAAGGTCCGGGAGATTTTGAAGATCGCCCAGGAGCCTGTGTCTCTGGAAACCCCCATCGGCGAGGAGGAGGATTCTCACTTGGGCGACTTCATCCCCGACGAGGGTGCCAGCGAGCCCAGCGAGGCCGCGTCCTTCACCCTGCTGAAGGAGCAGCTGATGGATGTGCTGTCCACTCTGACTCCCCGTGAGGAAAAGGTGCTGAAGCTGCGTTTCGGCATTGAGGACGGCCGCACCCGGACGCTGGAGGAAGTGGGCAAGGAGTTCAACGTGACCCGCGAGCGTATCCGCCAGATCGAGGCCAAGGCCCTGAGAAAGCTGCGCCATCCCTCCCGCAGCAAAAAGTTGAAGGACTTCCTGAACTGAAAACCGAACAATATTAAGTAAAAAACCGTGCTGTTTATAAAACAGCACGGTTTTTTCACTTCATCCAACTCAGTAAGCGGCCTGCCTCCAATGCCGCCTGTGCCCGGACGCCCTCAAAATCCACATAGGGGTTGTAGACGCCCTCCAGCAGATCGTGGGCTGCCTTGGCCTCTTGCAGTGCGGCGATCGCCTCCTCCCGGAGCACCCCCGTCATCCGGGCGCGGAACCGCAGACGGGCCTTGTTCTCCGGGTGGCTCAGGGCGTCCAGCCGCACCCGGCGGTAGGGCTTTCCCGGATACACCATCCCTGGCTTGGAGGTGACGAAGGCCACGCCCAGCTCCGGGATCAGCAGGTGTTCCAGCCGCCCCGGTTCCTCCGGGGACGGGCAGGCGGTCACGTCATAGTCCCGGCGAGTGGCCTCCCCACACAGCGCCGCCAGCAGCGGCCCCGCCTGCTCATAGCTGTCCTCCAGCTCGTAGACCTTGGGGCACAGGGCCTCCACGCTGTCAAACCGCCAGACCGGCCCCCGGTAGGTCAGGCTCCCCAAAAAGCGGCGGGTGATCCTTCCCGTGCCGCTACCCCGGCCCCGCAGCTCCCTGGCCATGATCCCGGAGAACCGCCGGGCTGCCCGCTGGCGGTCAAAGCTGCGGCTGACCTCGACAACCGTATCCAACTCCACCTGTCGGGCCGCCTTCAGACAGCGGTAGGCCCGGCCATAGGCGTCCTGATAGTCGCGGGTGTGGCGCTTCACCTCCCCGGCCTGTGCCTTGGCGGCAGGCAGGTCGTAAAACCGCCCCAGATCCACATAGCGATCCACAGCCGCCGGGTACTTCGGCTCTACGGCGTGGGGCGATGTCCCATCGCAGACGGCGCACCGCAGTGCCGGGATCACCACGCCGTCCAGAGAATCCGGGTCCCCTGAGCACCAGAGATACTCCACGTCCGCTCCCGCCTGCTCCATGGTCCTGCCGATCTCCCGCATGAAGGTGTTCTTCCCCACCCCCGGCCCACCCTTGAGGATCATGATGTCAAAGGCCGTTTCCGGGTCCATGATCTCGGAAAATAAATTCTGAAAGCCGCTGCCGCTGTTGGCCCCTAAGAAGAAATTGGTGATCTGTGCCATAGCCGCCCCTCCCCATTTGATTTCATTCCCAAGCTATGCAGCAGCGGCTTGACCGGTCCGTTTTTCCGCAAAAAAGGAACAGCGTCCCGTGACGGGACGCTGTTTCGCTATATTCCAATGGTCTTTCCTTACAGGAACACCTCGTTCTTCTTCGGCTCTGTGAAGGTCTGCTCCAGCATGGCCACATGTTCCAGTGTCTCGTTGTAGCGCTCGTGGCGGTCGGCCACGGCCTCCACAAAGGCGGGGTAGCGCAGGTAGCGCGCCCGGATGGCGGGCAGCATCTTGTTTTTCTTTTTCACAAAGTCCTTGGGCTGGGTCAGCACGATGAGGTTGCGCTTGTAGCCGATGGACTCAAAGAAGCGCACCGGGATGGAATCTGCAACGCCGCCGTCCAGCAGCTGGTAGTGGCCGATCTTCACGATCTTTGCGGCCAGCGGCATGGAGGACGACGCCTGCATCCACTGGATGTCCTCGGCGTCGCCGGTGCGGCACTTGTGGTAGATGGGGTCGCCGGTGCGCACATCGGTGCACACCAAAAAAAAGTCCATGGGATCTTCCCGAAAGGTTTTGGCGTCAAACGGATCCAGCTTTTCCGGCACGGTGTGGTAGCAGAACTGCTCGCTGTACAGGTTGCCGGTGCGCAGCAGGTTGCCAAAGCTGGCGTAGCGCTTATCTTTGCAGTATTCGGTGCTGTAGCGGATGGTGCGCCCGATCTGGTGCGACTTATAGTTGCAGCCGAACACGGCCCCCGCCGAAACACCGATGGCACCGTCCACCGTGATGCCGTGCTCCATCAGCACATCCAGAACACCGGCGGTGAACATGCCGCGCATAGCCCCGCCTTCCAGTACAAGTCCCGTTTTCATAACCGTTCTCCCTCTCCTCCGATCGGCGTACAGGCACCGGTCTTTCTTCCAAGTATACTCAAAAATCAGCAAAGCACAAGAGCGTCAAAAGACAAAAATTACAGGACAGTTTTGCGGAGTTTCGGTGCTTTTTGCCATAGGCATGCTTTTGGAAAAAGCCCACGCAGATGCAGCCTGGATTTTTTCAAATTTGGGCACAAAGCCACTTGCCAAAGGCAGGCACTTCCGTTATACTAGGTAAAATACATACAGGTTGCGGGCACAGCTTTGTGCCCCGGAATGGAAAAAGGCTGGAGGACAAAGACTGCTTATGAAGATGCTGGAAGATCGTATCCGCGCAGACGGCATTGTGCGCGAAGGAAATGTGCTCAAGGTGGACAGCTTCATCAACCACCAGATGGATATCCCGCTGTTCCGCGAGATGGCCCGGGAGTGGAAGCGCCTGTTTGAGGGCAAGCCCATCAACAAGGTGCTCACCATCGAGGCCAGCGGCATCGGCATTGCCGCCATTGTGGCCAGTGAGTTCAACGTGCCGGTGGTGTTTGCCAAAAAGTCCATGAGCATCAATCTGGACTACAACAACTACGAGACCAAGATCCAGTCCTTCACCCACAAAAAGATCTACAACGTCATCGTGTCCAAAAAGTTCCTCACCGCAGAGGATCATGTGCTGATCATCGACGATTTCCTGGCCAACGGCTGCGCCCTGATGGGCCTGCTGGAGCTGGCACAGGAGGCCGGTGCCACCGTGGAAGGCATCGGCATCGCCGTGGAAAAAGGCTTCCAGCAGGGCGGTGAGCTCATCCGCAGCAAGGGCATCCAGCTGGAGAGCCTTGCCATCGTGGAATCCATGAACAGCGAGACCGGCGAGATCGTGTTCCGCGAGCAGCCGCATCAGAACTGAAACTCCTTCCGTCATCACGGAAGCGATGCCACCTCCCTCAGTGAGGGAGGTTTTTTTGCTGTTTTAGGTGGCTCGCCCTCTCAGGCGCTATCGCGCCAGCTCCCCCAGAGGGGGAGCCAAGAGCCTGACCGTAACGCTTCTTGCCTCTCCCTTTGGGAGAGGTGACATTGCGTGAGCAATGGCGGAGAGGGCGAGGCAGTGAACCCTTTTTACGCCCCATCCGTACTGTCCCCGTCTGCCGGCAGGGCAGTGGTCTGCTCGGCGGGGACGTCTGCGGCGGCGCGGGGCACGCCTTTGTACACCAGCGTCTGTTCCAACACCTCGGCACACACCGGGGCCGAAAGGCTGCCGCCGGCGGTGGTCCAGCTGTGGGGCTCATCCAGGCAGACCAGACACAGAAACTGCGGGTCGTCGATGGGCGCCACGGCCACAAAGCTGGCAATGCGGGCTTTTTCGTCGGCGCTGTCCAGCTTCTGGCTGGTGCCGCTCTTGCCGCCCACCCGGTAGCCTTGGATGCGGGCATTGCGCCCGCCGCCGTAGAGCACCACGGCTTCCATCATCTCACGCATGGTTTCAGAAGTTTCCGGTTTGATCACCTGCCGCCTGCACACCGGCTCTGTGTGCTGCAGAATGCTGCCGTCCGGGTTCAGAATATCGCTGACAAGATAAGGCTGCATCAGCCTGCCGCCGTTCACCACAGCGCACACGGCTGCGGCCATTTCCATGTAGGAGATCTTGCTGCTCTGGCCGAAGGCGCAGGAGGCCAGCTCCACCGGCCCCATGCGGTCGGCGGTGTAGTACAGACTCTTTTTGGGTTCGGCGGGCAGATCGACCCCGGTTGGCTCCCGCAGGCCGAAAGCGGCAAAGTAATCGCAGAAGGCTTCCTTGCCCAGCCGCGCGCCGATCTGGATAAAGCTCTGGTTGCAGGAATTTTCCAGCGCCTGGGTCACGGTCTGGCTGCCGTGGCGCTTGTGGTTGGCGCAGTGGAACCGTGTGCCCGCCACCGAGATGGACTCGCCGCAGTAAAAGGTGGAGTTTTTGCTCACAACCCCGGCATCCAGCGCGGCGGCGCAGGTGATAAGCTTGAACACGCTGCCCGGCTCGTACAGGTCGCTGACAGCCTTGTTGCGCCACTGGGTCTGCTGGGCCAGCTGCAGGGCGGCAGCGCGCTCGCTGCCGGTAAGGGCATCCACAGCCTTGCGGGCGGCTGCATCGTAGACCACGCGCGGCTGGTTCGGGTCGTAGGCGGGCGTGGTGGACATGGCCAGCACGGCCCCGGTGTTCACGTCCATCACGATGCCCACGGCGCGCGCCGCCACATGATGCTCCTTGACCGCATAATCCAGCGCATTTTCAAGGTAATGCTGGATGTTGGTATCGACAGTCAGCCGCAGGCCGCTGCCTTCCAAGGGCACTTTTTCGGTCTCGTAGCTCTGCTCCAGTGTGTAGCCCCAAGCGTTGACGGCGGTGAGCACCACACCATTCTGCCCGGTGAGCACATCGTTATATTTCAGCTCCAGCCCGTTCACACCGGCGTTGTCTACATTGGTAAAGCCCAGCACGCTGGCCAGAAATTCCCCCTCCGGGTACCAGCGCTTGGAGTCCTGATTGATGCGGATGCCGGTGATGCCGTTCGCTTCACAAAAATCCCGCACGCGGTCGGCGGTGTCGCGCTCCACGCGGTAGCGCAAAAGGCAGTCGTTGGAGGTGCGGTCACTGATTTTTTCCAGCAGCTTCGCTTCGTCCAGCTCCAATATTTCCGCAAGGCCCTGCGCGGCAAGGCTGAGCTTTTCCTCCGGCATCTCGCGCGGGGAGGCCCGCAATGTCCAGCAGCTGCTGTTGGCGGCAAGCAGTACACCGTCGGCGCTGTAGATACGGCCCCGGTCGGCAGGCACCACAGTATCGCGCAATTGCTGGCCGAGGGCGCGGTTCGTATACCAGCCGCCCGCAAACAGCTGCAGATACGCCAGCCGCGCGGCAAGCCCCGCAAAGCAGACGCAGCACATCAACGCGGCCACCAGCCGTGCCCGGGCACGGAATGCCCGTTCCGGCAGGGTGCGCAAGGGGCGCGGCTCCGGTTTTGGCATGGCAGGCACCTCCTTCTCTGGGCAAGTGTATGCGCCGGTGTGCCGGGGATATGACTAACCGACACCGCCGCCGCGTACAATAAAGGAACGGAGGTGATACGGATGCACAAAGCTGCTGCCCATGCAAAGCGCGGTCTGCCGCTGCGGCATCTGCCGGCCATGGACCTGCCGTTTCTGATGCTGGTGCTCACGCTGGTGGGCTTTGGCCTTGTAATGCTGGGCAGTGCCAGCAGTGCAGTGGCGCTGTACCGGCGGGGCGATGCTTTTGCCTACCTGCGGCCGCAGCTGCTGTATGCTGCGCTGGGCATCGGGGCCATGTGGGTGGCAAGCCGGGTGGACTACCATATTTACCACAAGCTGGCATGGCCGCTGCTGGCGCTTTCAATGGTGTTGCTGACGGCGGTGCTGTTCATGCCGGAGTACAACGGCTGCAAGCGCTGGCTGGTGCTGCCGGGCCTGGGTACACTGCAGCCCAGTGAGATCGCCAAATTTGCGGTGGTGCTGGTGTTTGCGCATATCATTGCACTCAACCACGACCGCATGGGCAGCTTTGCGGTGGGGGTGCTGCCCTTTGCACTGGTGCTGGGAGCGGTGGCGGTGCTCATGCTGCTGGAACCGCACCTCTCCGGCACAGTGCTCATTTTGGGCATCGGCGCGGTGCTCATGTTCGTGGGCGGCACCGGCCTCAAGTGGTTCGTGCTGGCCGGGGCGGGCGGTGCAGCGGCCATTGGAGCTGCCATCATCATTATGCCGGACCTTGTGCCCTACGCGGCCAGCCGTCTCAGCTCATGGCTGGATCCCTTTGCCGATCCGCTGGGCGACGGCCACCAGACCATCCAGAGCCTGTATGCCATCGGCTCCGGGGGCGCGGCGGGCCTTGGCCTTGGCAGCAGCCGCCAGAAGCACCTGTTCGTGCCCGAACCGCAGAACGACTTCATCTTTTCCATCCTGTGCGAGGAGCTTGGCTTTGTGGGAGCCTGCGCGGTGATCCTGCTGTTTGCACTGCTGCTGTGGCGAGGCATCACGCTGGCGGCGCATGCACCGGATCGGTTCGGTGCGCTGCTGGTAGTGGGCTTTGTGGTCCAGGTGGCCCTGCAGGCAGTGCTGAATATGGCGGTAGTCACCAACACCATCCCCAATACCGGCATCAGCCTGCCGTTTTTTTCCTCCGGCGGCACCAGTCTGATGATGCTGCTGGGCGAAATGGGCATCGTGCTGTCGGTGTCCCGCGGGGAGACATAAAACCGGGCGTTCCCTGCCATAAAACGACAGCATCCTCTGCCGGTTCAGCTACAAATGACCGGACAAACAAATGGCACAACTGCAGACAAAATAAACAAAAAGCCTTCGCGCCGCATAGCATGAGGTATCTTTTGCGGAACGGGGGCTTTTTGCATGGGCGGAGATCTTATCATCACAGGCGGCATGCCGCTGAACGGCACAGTGCACATCCCGGCAGCCAAAAACAGCGTGCTGCCGCTGCTGGCAGCGGCCCTTTTGTGCAATGGCACGGTGCGTTTTCTGCAGGTGCCGCATCTTGCGGATGTGGACACCAGCGTGGAGCTTTTGCAGGGTGCGGGCTGCACGGCCCGCTGGCAGGGCAGCGACATCACGGTGCAGGGCGTGCCTTCCACCTGCCGCCTTGTGCCGGAAGCCGCCGCGCGGATGCGGGCATCCATTTTGTTCTGCGCACCGCTTCTGGCGCGGCTTGGCCGGGTGGAAACGGTGCTGCCCGGCGGGTGCCGCATTGGTGCAAGGCCGGTGGACCTGCACCTTTCCGGCCTTGCGCAGATGGGCGTGCACTGCCGGGAGGAGGGGGCAAGGCTGATCCTGACAGCGCCTGCCGGGCTGTACGGTGCGGACATCACACTTGGGTTTCCCAGCGTGGGCGCTACCGAGACACTGCTCCTGGCAGCAGCTGCGGCGCAGGGCGAGACGGTCCTGCGCGGGGCCGCGCGAGAACCGGAGATCAGCGATCTGGCAGCATTCCTGAACCGGTGCGGCGGCTGTGTGCAGGGCGCGGGCACCAGCACCATCCGGGTGCAGGGCAGACGAATGCTGTATAGCTGCAGCTTTGCGCCCATGGCCGACCGCATCGTGGCATCCACCCTTGCCTGTGCCTGCGCGGCGGCAGGAGGCCGGGTGGAACTGACCGGCTGCAGGCCGGAGACCTATGCACCGCTGCTGGAAATTCTGGCACAAATGGGCTGCAGGGTAGAAACAGGGCCGGAAAGTGCGGTCATTACCCGGCTGGGCGCGCTGCACGGCGCGGGCAGAGTGTTCACCGGGGTATACCCGGCACTGGCAACGGACGCAGCGCCGCTGCTTGCCGCTGCCATGCTTGCCGCCGACAGCGCCAGCAGCATCGAGGACGTGGTGTTTGAGCGGAGATTCGGCTGTGCAGAGGGTTTTGCGGCTTTTGGGGCCGCTGTGCAGGTGCAGGGACGCACACTGGACATCCGACCGGTGCGGCAGCTGCAGGGCGCGTGTGCACGGGCTGCGGACCTGCGCGGAGGCGCGGCACTGGTGGTGGCCGCGCTGGCGGCAAGGGGACGGAGCCGCATTACCGAAACCGGTTATATCGACCGCGGATATGCCGGTTTTGCACAGATGCTGGCGGAACTTGGTGCCCAAATTGAGCGGGAAATGCCGCGGGAAAGCGCCAGCGAGAAAAAAACACCTTCAAAAAAGCAAAATTGACTTGCATTCAGGGCAAAAAGATGATACGATACAGTTATATAAGTGTAAGCAGATAATTTCTGTGCGCTATGCGCAGTTTTACGATAAAATCCGATGGAGGACAAAGTTATGGCACTCATGCTCGATGAAGAAATGGACGAAAATGTTACGACGATCAAGGTGATCGGCGTGGGCGGCGGCGGCGGCAACGCTGTCAACCGCATGGTCAGCGACGGCCTGCAGGGCGTCGAATTTATCGCAATGAACACCGATCAGCAGGCTCTGGCCAAGAACCACGCTGCCACCAAGGTGCAGCTGGGTTCCAAGCTGACCAAGGGCCGCGGTGCCGGTGCAGACCCCGAGATCGGCCAGCGCGCCGCTGAAGAGAGCAAGGACGAGATCGCAAATGCGCTCAAGGGTTCCCAGATGGTGTTTATCACTGCCGGCATGGGCGGCGGCACCGGCACCGGTGCAGCACCCGTTGTGGCCGAGGTCGCCCATGATCTGGGCATTCTGACCGTTGGCATCGTCACCAAGCCCTTCTCCTTTGAGGGCAAGCGCAAGATGGGCCTGGCAGAGCAGGGCATTGCAAACCTGCTCATGCATGTGGACAGTCTGATCGTCATTCCCAATGAGCGCCTGAAGATGATCAGCCAGGAAAAGATCACCCTGATGAACGCTTTTGAAGCAGCCGATAACGTGCTGCGCCAGGGCGTTGAGAGCATCTCCAGCCTGATCAATGTTCCCGCTTTCATCAACCTCGACTTTGCTGACGTCCGTTCCATCATGAAGGATGCCGGCTTTGCCCACATGGGCGTTGGCGTTGCCAAGGGTGCAGGCAAGGCAGAAAACGCTGCCAAGGCTGCAATCTCCAGCCCGCTGCTGGAAACCAGCATTGCCGGTGCACGCGGCGTTATCATCAACATTACCTCCAGCCCGGATATCGGCCTGGACGATGTTGAGACTGCTGCTTCCATGATCACCCAGAGCGCACATCCCGATGCGAACATCATCTGGGGTACTGCGTTTGACGAGCGCCTGCAGGATGAGATGAGCATTACCGTTGTGGCTACCGGCTTTGAAAGCACGCCTGGCGTGGACGAGCCCATCCAGGCTGTTGTGAACGCCCAGCGCGCTGCCGCAGGCGTTGCACCTGCTGTTGCCCCGGCTGCACCGCGCCCGGCCGCTGCACCCGCTCCGGCTCCGGCCCCGGCCGCTGATCCGGTCATCCCCAACCCGGTATTCAGCAATGTGTTCAACCCCAATGTTGACACCCCGGTTTCCACCGCCCCCGCTGCCAAGGAAGATGACAGCAACGAAGATGACGGTGATTACTTCAACGATCTGCTCAGCATCCTGAACAAGCGTTCCTGATCGCTGCGCGTTCTCTATCCTTTGCGGCTGCGGGCAGGCATGCCCGCATAAAAAACAAAACGGCCCGCTGACCAGTTTAGGAGGAAAGCTATGCCCAGCAGCCAAACCTTATCAGCCCTGCAGGAAAAAGGGTTCCGAACCACGTTCCGGGGCTTTGATAAAAATGATGTGCTGGCTTACCTCAATGCACTGGACAACGAAAACCGGCAGCACAGCGCAGAGCAGGAAGAGCAGATTGCCCAGCTGCAGGCCCAGCTGGATAAAATGCGCTCTGAACAGTCCGCTGCACGTGCCTGTGTGGAAAAGCTGCAAAGCGATCTTTCAGCCGCTAACCAGCGCGCCGAAGCTGCGGAAAAATCGGCTGCCGAGGTGGTCGCCCGTGCCAAATCGGTAGAAGAGCGCGCCACGGCAAACCTGAGCCGCAATAAAGAAAATCAGCAGGCTGTGGTGGAATGGCAGTTCCGTTGCCGCGATCTGCAAAAACAGATCGACGAGTAC
>OOIF01001244.1_pt1 | contig 22524 bp, 16 predicted proteins | sample 1691961 | NCBI WGS metagenome assembly OOIF01 (sample SAMN06348146, study PRJEB24527) | human gut metagenome | biome: human gut; feature: ankylosing spondylitis patient; material: feces | host: Homo sapiens | place: China | collected 2015-10 | reverse complement strand
TTCGTTCAACGGAAAGTGATATGCGCTATACAGGAGATGCGTTTTCAGACAGAAGCAATTTGATGGATATTCGTGTGATAAGCACGATGGGTCTGACAGATGACGATGTAGAAGCGCTCTCACAAGTAGAAGGCATATCAGGTGCAGAGCCAGGTTATATGAAGGATGTAATCACAAAGCAAAATGAGACAGATTATGTAGTTGAGCTGTTATCAATGCCGGAAAGAATGAACCAGATTCAAGTGACAGAAGGCCGTCTTCCTGAAAAGGAAAATGAGTGTCTGCTTGATAATCGTCTGAAAAAGGCATTTGAAGTAAAAGTAGGTGACACGATTTCATTTGTATCAGGAACTGATACTGAGCTTAGTGAGGATTTGACACAGACAAGCTATACAGTCACCGGATTTGGTGACAGCCCGCTTTTTATTTCCATGGAGCGTGGAAGCAGTATGGTAGGAAGCGGTCAGATTAATGGCTTTGCAATTCTTGAGAAGGATGTGTTTACACAGGATTATTATACTCAGATTTATCTTACTGCAGCCGATGCTTATGATGAGATAGCATTTACAGATGCATATACACAGGCAGTAGAGCCAGTGCAAAAGCGTGTGGAAGCACTTGAAGAAGAACGATGTCAGGCACGATATGATGAAGTGACAAAAGAGCCAAGGCAAGAGCTTAATGATGCAAGAAAAACCTGGCAGGAAGAAAAAGATAATGCCGACAGTGAGCTTGATGATGCCAGAGCTAAGCTTGATGATGGCTGGGCGCAACTTTCAGACGCAAAGGATCAATTGGCTGAGGGCAGAAAAGAATACGAACAAAATTATGATACAACAGTGGAACAGTTAAAACAGCAGCAGGCTCAGCTCGATGCTGGAAAGGCCATGATGAGCGAGGATCAGATTGCGCAGGCACAGGGACAGATTGATGCGGCGTATGCGGCGCTTGACGAGGCAAAAAATACACTTGATCAATCAGAAGCACAGATAAAAGAAAATGAGGAAGAACTTACAAAACAGGAAGAAACTTATGAGAGCAGTAAGGCAGAAGCCAAACAAAAGCTAGATGATGCATGGAAGGAAATTGAAGATGGTCAAAAAGAGCTTGATGATATCAAGATGCCGACATGGCAGGTAATCAATCGCGAAAGTCTTCCAGGATATACTGATTACGGCAGCAATGCTGAGCGTATGGGTGCAATTGGAAAGGTATTTCCAGCAATCTTTTTCTTAGTTGCAGCACTTGTTGCATTAACAGCCATTACACGTATGGTAGAAGAGCAGCGTACACTTATTGGAACATACAAGGCTCTTGGCTACAGCAAGGCAGCCATTGCAAAAAAGTATCTTCTTTATGCGCTTTCAGCAACACTAGGCGGCAGTATTGTTGGTGTGCTCATTGGTGAAAAGCTGTTTCCATTTATAATTATCATATCATACCGCCTTATGTATGCGTCATTATTAAAGTTAGTAATTCCATATAACTGGCATTATGCAATTTTATCTACTGCGCTTGCCGTGTTCAGTGTTACATTTGCTGCGATTGTGGCATGCTACAGAGAACTTTATGCGCAGCCAGCAGTACTTATGCGCCCAGTAGCACCAAAGCCAGGAAAGCGTGTTTTATTAGAACGGATTGGCTTTATTTGGAAACATTTGTCCTTCTCACAGAAAAATACATTTAGAAATCTGTTCCGTTATAAAAAGCGTCTGATTATGACAGTTTTTGGAATAGGATGCACAACAGGTCTGATGGTTGTTGGATTTGGTCTTAAAGATTCTATTATGAATATTGCATCGCTTCAATATGATAATATTCAGCTGTATGATGCGATGGCAGCATTAAATACGGACGAGACAGACAAACTAGATGATCCAGATAAAACACTTAATGAAATCATGGAAAATGAATCAGGTATTGAAACGTTTGCAAAGGTCAGCATGAAGTCGATGGATATTTCATCTGGTTCAAATGTGCGAACTGCTTACACTGTTGTATGTAAGGATGCGCAGGCATTGGAATCTATGATGGTTTTTCAGAGTCGTACAACAAAGAAAACATATGAACTGACTGATGATGGCGTCATTTTGACAGAGCAGATGGCAGAAGCGCTTGGTGTTGGTGAGGGAGATACTGTGTCAATCACAAGCGGTGAAAATGCACCAGTCACAGCAGTTGTCGCACATGTTATGGAAAATTATCTGATGCATTATGTTTATATGACGGAAAGCTGTTATGAAAAAGTGTTCCAGACTGAACCAGAATATAACATGTATTGGTTAAAGCTAAATAAAGACGGCCGTGCAAATGAAGATGCGTTAGGACAGCGTCTTATGGAGCATGATGAGATTTTAACAGTTACTTATGTTAGTACAACAAGAGAGATGATTGATGGCATGTTAAGCAGCCTGTATATTATTGTTGTAGTGCTCGTGATTTCAGCAAGCCTTCTGGCATTTGTTGTAATCTATAACTTAAATAACATCAATATCAGTGAGAGAAAACGAGAACTGGCAACAATCAAGCTGCTAGGTTTTTATGATTCTGAGGTTGCCATGTATGTCTACAGGGAAAATATCTGGCTGACTTTAATTGGTGCCTTTGCAGGAATTTTTATCGGAAAGGTACTTCACGGATTTATCATCAAGACAGTACAGGTTAATCAGGTCATGTTTGGACTTGATATTTCTGTGCCAAGCTATATATACAGTATGGTATTAGCATTTATTTTCTCAATGGCTGTAAATGGTGTTATGTATTTCCAACTTAAAAAGATAGATATGATTGAATCATTAAAAAGTGTGGAGTAAGCCTAGGGGAAAAAGCTACAAAATCCGATTGTGCTTGCACAATGAGGATTTTGAGCTTGAGCCCCGCAAAACCATGAGGATGCAGCGATTTTCAAAGAAAATCAGCGAATCCGAATGGTTTTAGAATTGCGAGAATTGCGAAGCAATGAAGCAATTCATAGGCTTATAGTAAGCCCCACAAACAAGAAAGGAAAAATATGCCGAAGAAATTTTATGCCGTCCGCAAAGGACGTAAGACCGGAATTTTTACCACATGGGACGAGTGCCGTGCGCAGGTGCATGGCTTTCCGTGTGCGGAATATAAAAGCTTTCTAACAATGGAAGGCGCAAAAGGATTCATGGAGCTTGGGATGGAAGGTGAAAATAAGCTACCATTCGATGAAGATCCTAAACAGCCATCTAATAATACAAATTCGTCAATTGCTACAAACCAAATCACACAGAACATATCAAACGAGACAGAACTAGTTGCCTACGTCGATGGAAGCTACGATCAGTCCACCAAGCGTTTCTCCTATGGCATGGTAATATTGGAAAATGGCGAAGAAAAAACCTTTAACAAAAGCTTTTCTGATCCAAGCCTTGCAGGTATGAGAAACGTAGCAGGTGAGATCATGGGAGCCAGAGCCGCTATGGAGTATGCCATTGCAAATAATAAAAAGCGATTAGTCATTTATCACGATTATGAAGGTATCGCAAAATGGCCTCTTGGTATATGGAAAACAAATAAAGAAGGAACAATCGCCTATAAAGCTTATTACGACGAAACAAAAACAAAAGTCTCAGTTCGATTCCAAAAGGTGACAGGCCATTCAGGAGACAAATATAATGATTATGCTGACAAGCTTGCAAAGCAGGCGCTAGGGCTGGCGTGATTGTAAACTAACAAAAAATATATATAAACATATTTAGAGGGCAGACATCTGGTATGATCTGCCCTCTTTACTAAAATGAAAAATTATATTATTATAGTAGCATGGTCAAAAGTTCAATCTATCTGACAAAAACCTTGAAAGGGGGACTCCATGGACTTTTTGGAAGCACAAAATTATCTGGAAAAGGTGCGAAGTCAAAAGGGAATCGTTCTGGGACTTGACACAATGCGCCATCTGATGGCTAAACTTAATAATCCGCAGGATAAAGTCAAATTTATTCAGATTGCAGGAACAAACGGCAAGGGATCAACAGCTGCCTATCTCACTTCAATCTTATCTGAGGCAGGAATTAAAGTAGGAAGATATACATCTCCGGCTGTATTTTCAAGCACAGAGCAGTATTTCGCATGTGGAAGCTGTATAAGTGAAAGCGAATATGCACAAGGAATGACAGCAGTGGCAGAGGCAGCAGCGAGTCTTGACGGCGAGACACCTACTGCTTTTGAACAGGAAACAGCATTGGCGTTTTGGTATTTTGCGAAGAAAGGCTGCGAGTTGGCAATTTTAGAGGCAGGTCTTGGCGGTGACATGGATGCTACAAATATTGTGACAACAACAGTATGCAGTATCATAACATCAATCAGCATGGATCATTGTCGTATCCTTGGAAATAAGATCAGCGAGATTGCAGCACATAAGGCTGGTATTATAAAGCCGGGTGCACCTATTATTTGCATCGAGCAGAAGGAAGATGCGATGGAGCCAATTCGTGCAGCAGCAAAAGCAGCAGATACGCCGCTTTACGAGGTACACCGCGATGAGGTGCGTCAGATATTTTCTGATAAGCGAGAGAGCATTGTATTTTTCCGAGAATTTGAAAATCTGCATTTAAAGATGCTTGGAACCTGTCAGCCTGAAAATGCTGCACTTGCCTTACAGGCAGCAAGCGTACTTAGCTGCAGCTATCCAATTGAGAAAAAGCACATTTATGATGGAATTGAAAAAACACGCTGGAGCGGCCGCTTTGAACTTCATAGCGGTTCACCTGACATTATATTAGATGGTGCACATAATCCAGATGGTATAAGACGTCTTCGTGAGTCTGTAAATCAAATGTTTGGTGCCGTGCCGATTTGCTATGTCTGTGGTGTTTTGGCAGATAAAGATTATGAAAAAGAAATCGAAATTTTATTTGGGCGCGCATCAAACGTGTTTACTGTGACACCGCCATCACCAAGGGCGATGAAAAGTACAGATTTAAAGGCTGCTATAAAAGATCGTTTTCCACAGTTAAAGGTGATTGCTTTTGAGGGAAATGATGATATCGAAAAAGCAATGGAGGCAGCCATTTCACAAAACAATCCAGTGGTTGTGTGCGGAACCCTTACAATTCTTGCAAGGGTAAAAGAGTGGATGAAACTCAACGACAGAATGTAAGCAAACAAAATAGAGACGAGGAATTATGGATAAAGAAAAGATTGAACAGGCTGTGCGTCTGTTTTTGGAAGGAATCGGTGAAGATCCAAACAGAGAGGGACTGTTAGGAACTCCCGACCGTGTTGCACGTATGTGCAGCGAAATATATGGCGGACTGGGGCAGGATGCAGGACAATATTTGCATACAACATTTGAAGCAAAGAACAACGAACTGATATTAGAAAAAGATATTGATCTTTATTCTGTGTGTGAACATCATTTACTTCCGTTTTATGGAAAAGCACATATAGCATATATCCCAGACGGCAGAGTTGCAGGACTTTCCAAGCTGGCAAGAACAATAGAAGTATTTGCAAAGCGTCCGCAGATTCAGGAGCAGCTGACAGCTCAGACAGCTGATGCACTTATGGAACATTTAAAGCCAAAGGGTGTTATGGTTGTCATAGAAGCAGAGCATATGTGCATGACAATGCGCGGCGTAAGAAAGCCAGGCACTAAGACGCTAACGTATGTGTGCAGAGGTGTTTTTGAAAATAATGACGAGCTGATCAATCGTGTTCTGATGATGGTTCGCTAAGTTGGAGGAAAAAATGAGAATAGGAAACAGAGACTTTCAGACAAGCGGTCATACCTACGTAATGGGAATTTTAAATGTTACACCAGACTCATTTTCAGATGGTGGACGCTGGAATCATATGGACGATGCACTTTTTCATGCACAACGCATGATTGAAGAAGGTGCAGATATCTTAGATATTGGCGGCGAATCGACAAGACCTGGTTATACACGAATTTCAGATGAAGAGGAAATTTCTCGTGTGGCACCCGTTATCGAGGCATTAAAGAATCGTTTTGACATTCCAATTTCCGTAGATACTTATAAGTCAGAGGTGGCTAAAGCAGCTATTTTGGCTGGAGCTGATCTGATCAATGATATCTGGGGATTAAAGGCAGATAGAAAAATGGCAGAAGTGATTGCAAAGGCAAAGCTGCCGTCATGTCTTATGCATAATCGAGAGACAATGGACTATAACAACTTTTTAGAGGATGTTGTATCAGATTTACAGGAGACACTAAATATTGCAAAAAAAGCAGGAATTTCAAAGGATACCATTATCCTTGATCCAGGAGTTGGTTTTGCAAAGAATTATGAGCAGAACTTAGCCATCACAAATCATCTTGAAGTATTAGATACACTTGGCTGCCCGGTGCTTCTTGGAACAAGCCGCAAATCAATGATTGGACTGACACTTGATTTGCCATCAGACCAGAGAGAAGAAGGCACTATGGTAACGACCGTCTGGGCAGTACAGAAGGGCTGTATGTTTGTGCGTGTTCACAATGTACAGGTAAATGTGAGAGCAATTAAGATGGCAGAAGCACTGCTTAGAAACTAACGCTACATGATATTGGAAAAACATTGCTTTAAATTTAATAATATAGAAGGAAATTTGATATAGAATGGATAAAATAGAAATCAAGGGGCTTGAAGTATTTGCCCATCATGGTGTATATCAAGAGGAGCAGCGTCTAGGACAAAAATTTGTTGTGTCAGCTGTTTTATCTCTTGATACAACAGCAGCTGCACAGACAGATGATCTTGATAAGACAGTAAATTATGGAGCGATCTCAAGACAGATCACGCAGATTTTGCAGCGTGAAAACCATAAGCTTTTAGAGCGTGCAGCAGCAGTTACAGCTGAAGAAATTTTGCTGACAAATCCGCTCATTAACGGCATCACAATCAAAATTGAAAAGCCGTGGGCGCCTGTTGGTCTGCCGCTTGAAACTGTGGCAGTCGAGACAACAAGAAAGTGGCATACTGCATATATTGCGCTTGGCTCAAATCTTGGAGAAAAGAAAAACTATCTTGATGTTGCCATTGAAGAATTAAAAGCAGTAAAAGGCATTGAGATAGAAAGTGTTTCCGACTGGATTGAGACAGAGCCATATGGCTATCTTGATCAGCCAAATTTTTTAAATGGCTGTGCATGTCTTCGTACCTGGCTGGAGCCATTTGCACTTTTAGATGTGCTTCAGAGTATTGAAGCAAAGGCAGGACGTGAGCGCAAGATTCATTGGGGACCGAGAACACTTGATTTAGATTTGCTTTTCTACGATGATCAGATCCTTGGAACAAAGAGACTGATTGTACCGCATCCAGAAATTGAAAAGAGAAGTTTTGTGTTAGTGCCGATGGCACAGATTGCACCATGGCTTCGTCATCCGGTAAGTAAAAGCACGATCAAACAGCTGCTTGAAGAATTGAACGCAGAGCAGTAAATAAGAAACAGTTCACTGTGAGAAGCATAGTTGCTTGCAAAATAGCATTAACAAAAATACAGGTTATAAGTGAGGAATAAAAAATATATGTTAGATTTATCAGAATCAAGAGCACAGATTGACGTGATAGATAAAGAAATCACATGCCTGTTTCAGAAACGAATTGATGTCTGCAGGGATGTAGCCGCATACAAGATACAGAATAATAAAAAGGTGCTTGATAAAACAAGAGAAAACCAGAAGCTAGAAGCTTTGTCAAAGCTTGCAGAGGATGGTTTTAAAGAACATGGCATCTGCGATTTGTTTACACAGGTCATGGCAATTTGCCGCAAGCGTCAGTATCAGATCATGAAGGAAGAGGGCGTTGCTCAGCCGGTTCCATTTGACTGTGTGGATGAGATTGACAAAACAAATGCGACTGTTGTATTTCAGGGAGTAGAGGGAGCATACAGTCATGCTGCTTCCATGGCATATTTTGGAGACTTGGCAACATATTTTCATGTGCCAAACTTCGAGGAGGTCATGAAGGCAGTTGCAAATAAAGAAGCTGATTTTGGCGTGCTGCCTCTTGAAAATTCCAGTGCAGGACAGGTTGGTGATGTGTATGATCTTTTGACACGCTACGATAATACTATTGTAGGCGAGTATTATCTTCCTGTACGTCATTGTCTGCTAGGATTAAAGGGTGCAGACATAGATAAGATTCACACAGTTTACTCTCATCCGCAGGGACTTATGCAGTGTGGAAAATTTTTAAATGAGCACTCATCCTGGCAGCAGATCAGTCAGGCAAATACGGCAATGGCTGCACAGAAGGTCATTAAGGAAAATAATCCAAAGACAGCTGCAATAGCAAGCGAAACAGCGGCAAAGCTGTATGGATTAGAGATTCTTGAGGAAGGAATCAATGACAATAAGACTAATACAACAAGATTTATTATTGTAAGCAGAAAAAAATGCTACCGTAGGGATGCATCAAAGATTTCTATCATGTTTGAGATTCCTCATGAGAGCGGAAGTTTGTACACGATTTTGTCTCATATGATTTATAACGATTTGAATATGACAAAAATCGAATCAAGACCAATTCCAGAGCAGCCATTTGAGTATCGCTTCTTTGTTGATTTCGAAGGAAATCTTGCCGATGCAGCTGTAGAAAATGCGATTCTTGGCATCAAAGAAGAGGCTGCACGCTTGAAAATCTTGGGAAATTATTAATACTAGGGTTAAAAGCTCACAAGCCGATCGTGCTTGCACGAAAAGGATTGTAAGTATTAGTTAACATTATAGAGGAAAATGCCATGAACAGATTATTATTATACAGAAACTTTGAACACGAAGATCTGGTTTACCAGATGAGAACATTGGCAAAAAAGGCACAGATTGATGCGCTTACCGAGGATGATTTAGAATGCTATGAAAACTGCATCCATCAGATGATCGAGATGGCAGCAGCCTATGGACTGCAGGAAAATCTGTGGCACAGCGTACTTGCTTGTATGCTGGCAAATGCAGAAAATGCGTTTTCTAAGGCATGTGAGAAAAAGGGTCTTCCGCAGGGAACATTATCAAAGCTTGTTCTTCCAGATATTTCATTTTGGAAAGAAATGTTTGCAGTAAGCCTTGAAGATTTAGACCGTGCATTTGGATGCAGCTTGGCAGCTCTTTTGGAGAATTATGTAAACTCTAATACAAATGGTCATGTATTTAACAAGCGTATTCGCGACAGCATCACAGAGCTTGGAAAAAATCTTGGTGCATGTGACAGTGAGGAAGATTTTTTACATACACTGACAGATTTTTATCGCGATTATGGTGTTGGAAAGCTTGGTCTTCATAAGGCATTCCGCATAGGTCAGGATAATGATGGAGAGCCAATCATCGAGCCAATCACATGTACTGAGCATGTGCATTTAGATGATCTTGTAGGTTACGAGCGTCAGAAGAAAAAGTTAGTTGATAATACACTTAGTTTTGTTAATGGACAGGCCGCAAACAATTGCCTTTTGTTTGGTGATGCCGGAACAGGAAAGTCCTCTAGCATAAAGGCAATCATGAACGAGTTTTATTCTAAGGGACTTCGCCTGATCGAGGTGTATAAGCATCAGTTCAAAGATTTGCCAAAAATTATTTCTCAGATTAAAAGCCGCAATTATAAATTCATCATTTATATGGATGATTTGTCATTTGAGGAGTTTGAGATCGAGTACAAATATTTAAAGGCTGTTATCGAGGGCGGTCTTGAGACAAAACCAGATAATGTGCTGATTTATGCAACAAGCAATCGTCGTCATTTAATTAAGGAAAGCTTTGATGATGTAAAGGATTATAAGCCAGAACTTCATTCTTCTGATACAGTGCAGGAAAAGCTGTCTTTGGTGGCACGTTTTGGCGTAACTATCTACTATGGTGCACCAGAAAAGCAGGAGTATGATGATATCGTGATCAATCTTGCAAAAAAGAATGGCATCGAAATGGACACAGACGAGCTTTTGTTAGAGGCAGGCAGATGGGAATTAAATCATGGCGGCAGAAGCGGAAGGTGTGCACAGCAGTTTATTATTTATCTGCTTGGACAAAAGGCATTAAAAAAATAGTAAAGCAATAGAAAGGACGTGAAATTATGGCAGCAGTGCGTATGGCAGTAATGGAGATCGGGGCACAGGACGTGATTATGAAAGTGTACGAGATTGCTCCTAGAAAGGGAATGCAGGTGATTGACAGCCTGCGACGAATGGTTCCGGTAGGAAAAGATACATATTCAGAGGGGCGAATCAGTACACAGGTCTTAGAACAGATCTGTAATGCATTTACTCATTTTAAGCAGACGCTGGCTGAGTATGGAATAACAGAGTATTATGCACTTGCAAACAGTGCCGTGCGTGAGGCAAAAAACTGTGCAATGGTCGTGGACCAGATCGAGGTGCGCACAGGAATCCGCGTGCGAGTGCTTAGTAATTCCGAGCAGCGTTATGTAAGAATTAAGGGTGTAATTGCAAGAGAAAATGATTTTAAGCTTCCGGAAAAGGGAACAGCTATGGTTGATATTGGATCAGGAAGCTTACAGATTTCTATCTACGAGAAAAAAGCTCTTGCAACTACACAGAATATTCGTCTTGGAATGGCAAAGATTGGTGAGATGTTCTCTGCATTTTCATGGGAATATCCTGTTGTGGAGCTTGTGTTAAAGGAAATGATCGACAATGATGTACAGACCTTTGAGAAAATGTTCTTAAAGGATCACACGATCCGCAGTCTGATTCTTGTCGGTGATACACTTATTTCTCAGATCAGAAAGGTGCTTGAGCATACTGGAGACCCAGGCATCACCGCAGAGGATATCAGAAACTTGTACTCACAGATTCGCGGAAAATCAACAAGTGAGATTAGTCAGATGCTTGACATGCCGTTTGAGTATGCAGCGATGGTACTTCCTGTCATGATTTTGGCGCAGACACTTCTTGATGCGAGTCAGGCAGAGAGAATATGGATTCCGCAGTCTGATCTTTGTGACGGTTATGCAATTGACTACATGGAAAAGCATAAGCTTGGTCGCATCACCTACAATTTCGAAGAAGACATAATTGCATCAGCGAAGACAATCTGCAAGCGCTACAAAGGAAATCAGGCTCATGCAGAATATCTTGAGCAGATGGCAGGCAAGTTTTTTGATCTGCTGCAAAAATATCATGGTCTTGGGGAGCGTGAGCGTCTGCTTCTTCGTCTGGCTGCCATTTTACATGACTGTGGAAAATTTATAAGTATGAGTGCACCAGGCGAGTGTGCATATCAAATTATCATGTCTACAGAAATTCTCGGAATTTCTCATATGGAGCGTGAGATGGTTGCAAGCATTGTCCGCTACAACACAATGGAGCTTCCAAATTTCAATGAATTTGATGGGAAGCTTGGCAATGACGAATATTTGATTGTTATGAAATTAGCAGCTATCTTAAGAGTATGCAATGCGCTTGATCGAAGCCACCGCCAGAAATTTGCCGATATGAAGCTGACTATTAAGGACTCAAATATCGTGATCACGACAGCTTATCCGGACAATATTACGCTCGAGAAAAAGACATTACAGGATAAGCAGGATTTCTTTGAGGAAGTATACGGACTTGGGTTTGAAATTAAGCAGAAGAAAAAGAAACAGTGAGAAAATAGAGAAAAATAGAAAGGCAGGTTGGCAAGATGGATTTTGAAAATAGTCAATATTATACAAACAGAGAATTAAGCTGGATTCAGTTCAACTATCGTGTGCTGGAAGAGGCAAGGGATAAGAGTAATCCGTTGTTTGAGCGCCTCAAATTCTTAAGCATCACCTCATCAAATCTGGATGAATTTTTTATGGTGCGTGTTGCATCATTAAAGGATATGGTAAATGCCGGCTACAAAAAGCCAGATATTGCAGGTATGACACCAAAGGAGCAGCTTTCAGCTATCAGCGAAGCACTTCATGAATTTACTCAGACACAATATTCAACATATAACAGAAGTCTTTTGCCGTTGTTGGCAAAGGAGCATATCACCGTGTTAACTTCATTTGAGCAGATGAACGATGAGGAAGCATCATTTGCAGACAATTTCTTTATGGAAAAGGTGTACCCTGTTTTAACACCGATGGCTGTAGATGCATCAAGACCATTTCCGTTAATCAGAAATAAGTCATTAAATATTGCTGCACTCATTAAGACAAAGAATCAAAGCGAAGAGGAAATGGAGCCAGAGCTTGAGTTTGCGACAGTTCAGGTGCCGTCCGTAATGGGACGAATTGTACAGCTACCATGTACAGAGGGTGTTAAGCTGATTCTTCTTGAAGAAATCATCCGCAGAAATATCAGCAAGCTGTTTTTAAATTATGATGTCATAAGTACTGCTGCATACCGTATTGAAAGAAACGCAGATCTTAGCATCGACGAGGAGGAAGCAGAGGATCTTCTTCAGGAGATTGAAAAGCAGTTAAAGCAGCGCCAGTGGGGCGAGGCAATCAAGCTTGAGGTCAGTGAGGAGATTGACAAATATCTGCTCAAATATCTTAAAAAAGAGCTGGCAATATCAGACGAGGAAATTTATAAGATCCAAGGACCGCTCGATCTTACATTTTTAATGAAGCTCTATGGAATGGAAGGCTTTGATGCATTCAAGCAGCCAAAGTATAAGCCACAGAGCTGTCCACAGATTGACCCAGAGCTGTCTATCTTTGACAATATTAAAAAGGGTGATATTTTCCTGCATCATCCATACATTACATTTGACCCTGTTGTAAACTTTATTAAAGAAGCAGCAGTTGATCCAAAGGTATTAGCAATAAAACAGACATTGTACCGTGTCAGTGGCAATTCACCAATCGTTGCAGCACTTGCAAGGGCAGCGGAAAATGGCAAGCAGGTAACAGTTCTTGTTGAGCTAAAGGCACGTTTTGATGAGGAACACAATATTGTATGGGCAAAGATGCTTGAGAAAGCAGGATGCCATGTAATTTATGGTTTGCGCGGCTTAAAGACGCATAGCAAGATTACACTTATCGTTCGTGATGAGGAAGATGGAATCTGCCGCTATGTACATTTAGGAACTGGAAATTATAATGATGCGACTGCAAAGCTTTACACTGACTGTGGTATCATGACATGCAACCGCATGATCGGTGAGGATGCTACTGCTGTATTTAACATGCTGTCTGGTTATTCAGAGCCAGAGTCATGGAACCAGCTTGCTGTAGCACCGCTGTGGCTAAGAGGAAAGTTTTTGTCATGGATAAAAAGAGAAACTGAGTTTGCAAAGAGCGGTCGTCCGGCATATATCATTGCTAAGATGAACTCCCTTTGTGATAAGGGCATCATTGCCGCACTTTATGAGGCTTCAGCAGCCGGTGTTAAGATTGATTTAATAATTCGTGGTATCTGCTGTGTAAAGACAGGTATACCAGGAGTCAGCGAAAACATTCGCGTGCGCTCTATAGTAGGAACCTTCCTTGAGCACAGCCGTATTTTCTGTTTTGGAAATGGCGGAAATGAAGAGATTTATATGGGAAGTGCAGATTGGATGCCAAGAAACCTTGACAGAAGAGTGGAGATTACATTCCCAGTGCTAGATCCATCTGTGCGCGCAAAGGTACGTCACATCTTAGAGGTTGAGCTTGAAGATACTGTACGTGCAAGAATCATGAAGATGGATGAAAGTGGTCAGTATGAGCGCATTGACAAAAGAGGAAAGGAAATTGTTGATTCTCAGGATGTTTTCTGTAAAGAAGCAGAAGCAGAGGCTGTAAGAGATGACGAAAATGAAGGGCTGCAAAAGCAGCGCGTATTTGAGCCGCTTACGGCAGAGGATGCGCAAGATTAATAAAAATTTGCTGCTGTCGTCTGGCTTAGGCAGCAGCAAAGAGAAACGGAGAAAAACATGGATCAGATTAATATATTAGTAACAGATGACGAGAGAGAAATCGCGGATCTTCTTGAAATCTATCTTGTCAGCGATGGATATCGTGTCTGGAAGGCATACAGTGCAAAAGAAGGTCTTCAAATTTTACAGGAGCATGATATTCAGCTAGCTATTTTAGACATTATGATGCCGGAGATGGATGGCATCGAGATGTGCAGACAGATTAGAAAATTCAGCAACATTCCAGTTATCTTTTTAAGCGCCAAGTCAGCTGACCTTGATAAAATTCTTGGCCTTGGCTGCGGAGCAGATGACTACGTGACAAAGCCGTTTAGCCCATTAGAGCTTACTGCAAGAGTCAAGTCACAGCTTCGCCGTTATACGGAATTTAATCCAGATGGCGTACAAAAAAAGGACGCAAGTGAAGTCATTTCAATACGAGGTGTTGTGATTAATCGCACAACTCATGTTGTTACTGTAGATGGTGAGGAAATTAAGCTGACACCGCTTGAATTTGATATTCTTTGTCTGTTGGCACAAAACCCAGGCAAGGTATTCAGTACAGACGAAATCTTTAAAAACGTCTGGAATGAAACTGTTTACGAGGCAAATAATACTGTTATGGTACATATCCGCCGTCTTCGTACAAAAATCAAGGACGATAATCGTGAGGATAAGATCATAACAACCGTATGGGGAGTTGGATACAAAATTGACCAGTAAAAATAAAGTGAAATACAGAGGCAGTCTGCTGCTTAACACTGTGTTAAGTGCAGCTGCCGCGCTGGCGGCTGAAGTAGCACTTTTGCTAAACAGCAAGCTGGCCGACGTGATTTTGTGTCAGTTCGGTTTTCAGGGGAGCGTCGCCAGTTTGTCAGGTGAGTATAACGCGCCCCTGATTTTTGTTTATCTGCTGATTGGCATATGCGTGTTTGCTTTTGTGTTTGGTATGCTTCAGCATCGAACACTCAAATATACAAGAAAGATTTCAGCATCTCTTCAGGAGATTTCAGAAGGACATTTTAATACGCGTATTCCAGTGCGAGGCGATAATGAGCTGTCAGATATTGCAATGCAGGTCAATCACATGGCAGAGGAGATAGAGCAGCTTCTTGAAAAAGAAAAGCAGGCAGAGGAGACAAAAAACGAGCTGATAACTAATATTGCACATGATTTGCGTACACCGCTCACATCAATTTTAGGATATCTTGATATTCTTTCCACGAGAAAGGATCTCCCAGAAGAGACGCGTCAGAATTACATCAGGATTGCTCATGACAAGGCAAAACATTTGCAGCAGATGATAGAAGATTTGTTTGGATTTACTAAGCTTAGCTACAGTAAGCAGACTACAAATATGCAGCCAATTGATATAATAACACTTTTAGCGCAGCTTCTTGATGAATTTTATCCGGTATTTGAGAATAACGAGATGGACTACGAGTACCATCCCGATGCATCAAATTTTGTAATTCAGGGTGACGCTACGCTTCTTGTGCGTCTTTTTGACAACTTGATTAACAATGCAATCAAGTATGGAAAAGAGGGAAAGCTTCTGATTGTAAAGACGAGAACACAAAAAGAAGCAATCACAGTAGATATCATTAACTTTGGAAAGGTAATTCCGCAAAAGGATTTAGACCGCGTATTTGAAAAGTTTTACCGTGCTGAAAGTTCAAGAAATTCCGCTACAGGAGGAACAGGTCTTGGTCTTGCGATTGCAGCAAATGTGGCGCGTATACACGGAGGTTCAATTGCGGCAAAAAGCAGCCTTGAGGGAACTGTTTTTAGTGTGATGCTGCCAAGCACACATGAAGAAAATATCGAGGACGACAATCACGCTAAGCAGGAGGTGTCAGATGAGAGCTAAAACTACCCATCGCACTGCAGTCACAGTACTGTTTTTTACAATTGTCCTATGTTTACTTACAGCAGGTGGCTGTAAAAATGCTTCAAAACGCGCGTACCGCGCCTATTCAGGAACAGTCAGTGTCAGTCTTGGTCTTGGAAGAGAAGGTATTCTTGTGGAAGAACATCCTTTTCCAGTTACGGTGCATGTTGATGGAGATTATGCAAAAGAGGGAAGTTCATGTGTTCTTACAGTGCCGACAAATGCAAGTGATTACTATGCGTACCGAAAGCCGCTGTCAGATGAGAATGAACAGACGATCTCGTTTATTGTCCCCGCAGCGAAATACAGCAGTCAGATTACAATTGAACTTCTTGATAGCTATGAGCGTGTCATTTACAGCAGAACATGTACCTATCAGGCATATGATGAATGGCAGAATATGCTTTTAGCAGGCCATATGGGAAAACAGACAGATACCGTATCATGGCCAGAGCAAATTAAAAGAAATGATCTTGGAACAGCAGTTTCAGTACGAACTGTCACACTCACAGAAGACAATTTGTATACCGAAAAAGAGGGCTACGGTATGCTAGATTTTTTATCGGTTGATGTTGCCTATTTTGAAGAACTAAGCAGTGATGTGAAAAATGCATTGTTAGATTGGGTAAAAGAGGGCGGTACGATTGTATTTGAGGGAAGCGGCGGATGGACAGCACTCCAGAAAATGAATATAAACGGATTTGGCAGCTCCAAAACTTTTAGTGCAGGCAGTAACCAAAAGCTGCTTTACCGAAGTCTTGGAGATGGAAGTGTATGGTTTCTTGGAAAAACACTCAGCCAGACTGTGTCACGTCTTACAGATGAAAGAAAGTCGCAGTTTATTCTAATCTTGAGCAAAGGAGCAAGCGGAAGCTACTCAGAAGATTTTAGCTCTCTTAGTGTTTATGAAAATTCATCGCTGCTTTACAGACTCAGGACACATAAATCATCTGCTGAGACACCAAAGGTATGGATATATGTAGCCATTTTGATTTTATATCTGGTAGTTGGCATTCCTGGAATTTATCTTTTGATGCGCAAGAAAAAAAGAATACGCTGGTTTCGCCCGCTTGTCTGTCTGCTTGCTGCATGCTTTTCCATTTTGATATTCATAGTAGGAACAAGCACACGTTATTCACGGCCATTTATTCGAAGCCTCACTGTATTATCTGATGAGAACAGCAGAGAAAATGAGAATAGTGAAACAATCTATACAAGCATTCAGGCACCGTTTAACAGCAGCTATGAGGTAAGCATTAATCCAGCATACCATGTTACATCACTTATGGAAGAGTATTATTGGGGAAGCGGCACACAAAACGGAACTGTCAATGCAAAGCGTGTCGTGTCGTTTGATTTTTCTAAAGAGCAGACACTTTTGTCTTTGGAAAACCTGACAGCCTTTTCCTCACGCTGTTTTGCACTTGGAAATAATATTTCAGGTATCGGAACTATTACAGGCACAGTTGAAGAAAATGCGTCAGGAGTTTTTGGAACACTTGTAAATAATACTGAATACGAACTTATATCGGCTGTAGTAAATACAGGAAATGAGCTTGCACTGATCGAGCACTGGAAGCCGGGGGAGACAATTGATTTGGAGACAGAACAGCAAAATGGACGTGTTCATATGATGACAAAAGATCAGTTTTCAGAGGGAGCATACAAAAACCGCGGTCAGTGGATTGGAAAGCTAGCAGATTATTATGAATACTATTTGTATACAAAAAAAGAGCAGTTATATGTTATGGCGCAAATTGATTATATGCCTGCTATACAGCAGTATACAGATTATCCGGTAGAAAATGATACCATTATTTGTTTGTCTGTCACACAGAACTGACGGATGTAACATGATAACTATGAGAATGATAACTATGAGATAGGAGGCATGTATGCTGTCTGTAAATCAGCTTACATTTAAGGTAAAAAATAAGACTTTGATTGACGAGCTTACGCTAAACGTTACGCCGGGCAGCTTTTATGCGCTTCTTGGCAGAAAAGGGTCAGGTAAGACAACACTTCTTCGTCTTTGTTCTGGTCTTTTAGAGCCGCAAAGCGGAAATATTTACATTAATGGGATGGATGTGTCAAAACGAGAAAATAAGAAAAATATTCTTCGTATTCTGGGCTATATGGGATCGCAGGATGGTTATTTTCCGCGTCTTCAGGTAATGGAGTATCTCGAAGTGTATGCACATGCGCAGGGACTTTATGGTCTTGCAGCGAGAGAGCGCTGCATGGAGGTGCTTCAGATGGGGCACCTTGAGCGAAGAGCAGAGCAGCTTGTGGAGGAGCAGTCTGCTAGTGTCAGAAGAGAACTTTCCTTTTTGCGGGCGATTCTTCATCGTCCGCGCCTGCTGCTTCTTGATGATCCATTTAATGGGATGGAGAGTGCACAAAAGCTTGCGATGGAGGAATTGTTTGCTATTCTTGCAGAGGATGAGGTAACTGTCTTAATGGCATCGCAGTCACTTCCAGATGCAGCGCATCTTTGCGGTGAGATCGGTATTATTGAGAAGGGACGCATTATAAGTGAAGGAAATCTGTCAGATATTCTTCGTCAGGCAAGAAGCGAGGCACTTTTATATCTTCGTGTCTGTGAAGCGCCTGAGGCAGCTGTTGCCATTTTGCGAAAGGAAGCGCTTGTGCGCACGATTTCAAGAGATGGTAATTTTATCGTTATGCATTTTGCTGGAGGCATCAAAGATGAAGCTGCACTTTTAAAAAAACTTATAGAAAGCAATGTCAAGGTATACTCATTTAGCCGTGGGCAGAGCAGTCTGGAAAATCTGTTAGAGCGTGAAATTTCAGGCGGAAAGGGGAGAAGATGAGCAAATTTCATAATCCAATATATGAAAAGGATCGTTGGGCAGCAAACCGCAGCAAGGCATTTCTAATTGCTGTTCTTTCTGTTAACAGTGTGATTGCTGTTATAGCAATAGTTGTATTCATGAACATGGTAAGTTACATGAAGACGAGCAGTGAAAATGATTATGCCGCACTGCTTCAGCTATATCTTACGCTTGCGATGGCAGAATGTTTGATGATCGTTTTTATCGCCCCGGCACTTGCAGGAACTGGCATCAGTCAGGAGCGCGAAAATGGAAATCTGGAGCTGTTTTTATCGACGGGTGTTTCGCCATGGCAGGTGATTTTAGGAAAGCTTGTTTCTTGCATGAATATGATGTTTGTGCTTATTGTGACATCACTTCCAGTTTTTTCACTTGTATTTGTGTACGGTGGTGTTCAGATGCGCGATCTTATTGCAATGATCAGCGTGCTTCTTGTTGTTGCACTTGAGATTTGTTCGCTCTCCATTCTATGCTCAGCAGGTGCAAATCGTTCAGTCTACGCGGCGCTTTCTGCCTACGCTTCAAATCTGATTTTGATCGGTGGAACATTATTTGTTCATCTTGCACCGAGCCTTTTGTACAGCTCATCAGTCTATGGAGATCAGTTGGGAAGTCCTGTATCCTGGTATCATTATCTGCTTCTTACTAATCCAGTTGTCACATTTTATGGTGTATTAAATTACCAGGCGGGAAGCCGTAGTGCAATTTTTGATATGATTAATTACATGGGAAATTATAAACAAAACTGGATTACGCAGCATTGGCTGCCCGTAAGTTTATTAGTACAGGCAGCCATCGTAGCATTTGAGTTATTATATGCCGTTCATATCTTATACAGTAAGCGAAGAGGCAACTATCGCGAAATCCGATTAAGATAAGAATCAGAAATACTTCTGAGCTGGTCAATTGTTTCTTTTAATATTGAAACAACTAAGTCCAGCTCTTTTTTTGTTGTGTTTCGTCCAAGTGTCAGACGAAGCGAAGCATGTGCAAGCTCATCAGACAATCCGATTGCAGTCAGTACATGGGACGGCTCCGCAGATGAAGAGGCACAAGCAGAGCCAGATGATGCACAGATACCTTGCGCGTCAAGCATCATAAGAAGGGAGCTGCCCTCGACATATTCGAATGAAAAGTTTGCATTGCCGGGAAGACGATTTTGGTGACTGCCATTTAACTGACAAAATGGAATTTCATGCAGTACTCGCTGAATCAGATAATTGCGAAGGGCAATTTCGTGACGCATTGTGGCGCGCATCTGATTAAATGCGATTTTTGCTGCCACGCCAAAGCCTGCAATTGCCGGTACATTTTCTGTGCCTCCGCGAATGCCACTTTCCTGCCCTCCGCCAAATATAAGTGGTGTCAGTGTAACGCCATCGCGGATATACAAAAGACCGATGCCCTTTGGTCCATAAATTTTATGTGCACTGGCACTTAAAAGATCAACTCCAAGACGTTTTACGTCAATAGGAATTTGTCCGTATGCCTGAACAGCATCAGTGTGAAAAAGACAGCCCTCACAGCCGTTTGTATGAGCAATATAAGCTAAATCAGAAATTGGCTGTATCGTACCAATTTCATTATTTGCCATCATAATTGACACAAGAATCGTATCAGGGCGCATTGCCTTTAGAAGATTTTCAGGGTGAATGAAGCCGGCTGTATCAGGCATTAGATAAGTCACCTCAAAGCCTTCATCTTCAAGGAAGGCGGCTGCATGCAAAATTGCATGATGTTCAATAGCAGAGACGATGATGTGATTTCCTTTACAGCGAAGCAGCCGTGCGCAGCCAATAAGTGCCCAGCTGTCAGATTCAGAGCCGCCGGAAGTAAAGAATATGCGCTTTGGATCAGCATGGATCAGGGCGGCAGTATGTGCACGCGCGTCCAAAACGGCGCGTCGTGGTTCATCAGAAAAATCATACAGCGAAGAGGGATTTCCCCATTCACTTCTCATATAAGAGATCATAGTGTCGCAGACCTCTGGTAGAGGTGGGGTCGTTGCGGCATGATCAAGATAGATTTGGTTCATAAAAAAGGATCCTTTCTTTATAGAAGTTGCTGCCTTCTATTTTATCTTATGAAAAAACAACTGTAAAGTACCGGGATTGCGAAAAAAGGCAGTTGTCATATTCGTTTATTCGCGGTATAATTAAAAACAACTGTGTGCAGCTGTTATGAAAAAAATTTGCTGCCGCAATTTCATTTACTAAAAGGAGGCAATTATGGAATTAATTACAGTCCGCGAAATTTTTGCGCAGCCGGACGCGTATATGGATAAGGAAGTAACAGTAGGAGGATGGATTCGCAGTATCCGTGATTCCAAGACATTTGGATTTATCGTACTCAGCGATGGAACTAGCTTTGAGCCAATTCAGGTTGTATATCATGATACCATGGAGAACTTTGCAGAGATCTCAAAGTGCAATGTAGGTACAGCCCTGATTGTAAAGGGAACATTAGTTGCTACACCGCAGGCAAAGCAGCCATTCGAGATTCAGGCAGTGACTGTTACAGTTGAGGGTGCATCTACACCAGACTATCCGTTACAGAAGAAGCGTCACAGCATGGAATATCTGCGTACCATTTCCCATCTGCGTCCGCGTACAAACACCTTCCAGGCAGTTTTCCGTGTTCGTTCTTTGATCGCATTTGCTATTCATCAGTTCTTCCAGGAGAAGGGCTTTGTATATGTGCACACTCCATTGATCACTGGAAGTGACTGCGAGGGTGCAGGCGAGATGTTCCAGGTGACGACGATGGATCTTGCCAATGTGCCGAAGAACCCGGACGGAACCGTGGACTATACCAAGGACTTTTTCAATAAGCCGACGAATCTGACCGTCAGCGGACAGTTAAACGGCGAGACATATGCGATGGCGTTTAAGAACATCTATACGTTCGGACCGACATTCCGCGCGGAGAATTCCAACACGACCAGACATGCGGCGGAGTTCTGGATGATCGAGCCGGAGATCGCATTTGCAGATCTTGAGGACGATATGATCCTTGCGGAGAGCATGCTCAAATATATCATCCGCTATGTGCTTGAGAATGCGCCGGAGGAGATGGCATTCTTCAATAACTTTATCGACAAGGGACTCCTTGACCGCCTGAACAATGTAGTGAATTCCGATTTCGCACGTGTGACCTACACGGAGGCAATCGAGATCTTAGAGAAGCACAACGACAAGTTTGAGTACAAGGTATCCTGGGGCGCGGATCTTCAGACGGAGCATGAACGCTATCTGACAGAGGAGATCTACAAGCGTCCGGTATTTGTGACGGACTATCCGAAGGAGATCAAGGCATTCTATATGAAGCTGAATGAGGATGGTAAGACCGTAGCTGCTATGGACTGTCTGGTACCTGGTATCGGAGAAATCATCGGCGGCAGCCAGAGAGAGGAACGACTGGAGGTTCTGGAAAACCGCATGAACGAGCTGGGTCTGAAAAAAGAGGACTACTGGTGGTATCTGGATTTGCGTAAATACGGCGGCACAAGACACGCAGGTTTCGGTCTGGGCTTTGAACGTGCGGTAATGTATCTGACAGGTGTCGGCAATATCCGCGATGTCCTGCCTTACCCTCGTACCGTAAATAACGCAGAATTCTAATTTGATTTTGCAGAAAATAAAAGAGTCTGTATGGGAATTTTCCCACGCAGGCTCTTTTTGTATACAGAAAAACACCTTGTGTTACAAGCAGCTTACAAATTTCTTACGAATTTCTTAAAATCCTGTCCATTCTCTTGAGGAAACAAATTCCTTCTGCTAGAGTGAAAGCAGAAGCAAAAGCACAGTTGTATTTTCGGGGAGGGACAAAACATGAAAAAACTCGTTTGTATGGCACTCAGCGCAGCACTTCTGGCAGGGAGCGTGCCTGCCTACGCGGCAGATTATATCACAAAGGTGCCGCATACCTTTACGGCAAGGGTCGGCACAACGGAATTTACCAAGGACGGCGCAGCACAGCCCTTGGAT